>Ga0209066_10000760_pt1 | contig 45954 bp, 49 predicted proteins | sample All_14_2_FD_187198 | JGI IMG/M metagenome (GOLD analysis project Ga0209066, IMG submission 187198) | Freshwater microbial communities in response to fracking from Pennsylvania, USA - Allegheny Zone_MetaG_DW_15 (SPAdes) (version 2) ... | reverse complement strand
CGTCGTCGCCGTGGGCCTCGGACTGACCTGGTTCTACGCTTGAGCGCCCGGATCGCCGGCGACAGACCAACCGCTCCCTAGACGCAACGCCTCTCCCCAGGCCCATGGGCGGGGCCGCTCTTGCCGCTTGGCACTTTTGTGATTTCAGCAAAGTGCTCCCTCCACTACTGTCGGCGCGCGAGAATCGCAGCTTCAGGGATTTTCATGGCTGAGAGATCGCCGTCATGCAGCCGCGCTCCGGATCCGTTCGTCGCGCCCGGCAATCCGAGACTCGATCCAACGTGCCGGCAGACGGCGCAAACGGCGCGGGGGACAGGTTGACCGACGCGCTGCGCCTCACTGTGCCGTTGAACGCGCTCCGGGCGTTCGAGGCCGCGGCACGGCATATGTCCATCAAGGACGCAGCGGGCGAAATCGGCGTCACGCCATCTGCTGTCAGCCATCAGCTGCGCATCCTGGAAGACCAACTGGGCGTGGAACTGATGCGACGCATCGGCCCCCGGCTGGAATTGACGGAGACGGGCAAGGCGCTGTCGGTCGACTTGACGGCCGGCTTCGGCCGCATCGCGGAGGCCGTCGGAAACCTCAAGAACGACCGCAGGCTCGGTCCGCTGAGACTGTCGATGCTCCCGACCTTTGCGGCTCACTGGCTGTCACCGCGCCTCCCCACCTATCCGTTTTCGAAAGCCGGCTTCGAGCTGCTGATCTCGACCACGCAAATGGCCGTCGATCTCAGCGCGGGCGTGGCCGATGCCGCGGTCCGTCACGGCCACGGCACATGGCCGGGCGTCCTGTCCGAGCTCTTGTTCGACGAGAATGTCGCCCTGCTGGGCCGTCCCGTCGACTGGTGCACGAAGGGCGACGCCGAGGCACGCCGGGCGATTTCGCGCACCAACCTGTTTCTGTCGCAGCATCGGCAGGAGAACTTCCAGCGATGGAACGCGACCCTGCCGGGTGGACCGGTCACACCCGCAGCCATCATCATAGTGGATTCCGCCGGCCTCGCCCTGAAGGCCGCGATCGACGGCGCCGGGCTGGCACTTGCCGGTCTCGAGATTGCGGGATGGGACATTGCCGCGGGGCGGCTCTGCCCGCTCCTCGATCATCGGGTTCCTGCGGAAGCCGGGTACTACCTCTGCTATCCGCCCGCGCTGCAACGGGATCGACGCATCAGAAACATCCGGGCGTGGATGCTGGCCACTGCCGCAAAGGCGACAGAGACTGCCCCCGGCCCCAGCCGATGACTTCGCATCGCCTCAAATGGCCACGGTCACTCACGCCGTGCCGGCAAGCGCGTCATAGCCAGAACAATCCTGCCGTCACGGCCGCCAAGGCAGCCATGGTGCGGTTGACGAGGAGCAACTTTGCAGGTTCCTCCAGGAAGCGCCGGAGCCCCGCGCCGAAAGCCGCCCAGACCGCCATGCACGGCGTGCCGACTGCGGCGAACACCCCGCAGACGAGCGCGAGCCGTACGGCGTAGCCCTCCCCTGGCGCGACAAAGGCTGCAATGACGGTCACGGCAATCAGCCACGCCTTGGGATTGACGAACTGAAAGGCTGCAGCCTGCAGAAACGTGATCGGCCTCGCAATGTCGGCCTCGCGCATCCCGGCGGCTCGCCACAGCTTGTGGGCGAGCCAGAGCAGGTAGAGCGTGCCGACCAGCTTCAGCGCGACCTGGATCGCGGGCTCCAGGGCGAAGACTGCACCGAGGCCCGCTCCGACCGCGATGAGCTGCACCGCAACACCGACGGGAATTCCGAGCAGGTGAGGCCAGGTTCGCTTCAGGCCGAAGATGAGACCCGACGTCGCGAGCATCAGATTGTTCGGCCCCGGTGTGATCGACATCACGAACGCGTAGAGCGCCAGCGCTGTCAGGGAGCTTGCTTCCATGGCTGATCCGGTTGAACGCCGACCCGTCGGTGGACGATGGCCTGGGACAGTTGGTGCCACGGGAATGGGTCTGGCGAAGCTGAAATTTCATCACTCCAGGCTGAAAGGCGACCGTGTGTGCGTTCCCGCAAAGCGACATCCGCAACGCATTCAACAGGCCGTGTCGCATTCCAGAGGAGATTTCCTCAACCTGAGCCAAGAGCTTTTCACTCTGGCGCACTCGCCTCCGATCGTAGGCTTCTCCACTTGCAACACAGGGGGGTGAGGACGCGGATGAGCATGCAGATTGGCGATCCGGTAGAGCCGGCGGTCGAGCAGCGGATACGCGACAGTTTCGGACGCCAGGGGCTGATGACCCATCTCGGAGCATCGCTGAAGGAGATCCGGCGCGGCCTTGTATCGATCCTGATGCCGTTCCGGCCGGAGCTCTCCCAGCAGCACGGCTTCTTTCACGGCGGGGGAACTTCGGCCATTGCAGACTCGGCGGGCGGATACGCGGCTTTCACGATGTTTCCCGAGAACAGCTCCGTCCTGACGGTGGAATACAAGGTCAACCTGCTCAATCCCGCGCAGGGGGACGCGCTGGAAGCGGTCGGCAGAGTCGTCAAATCCGGGAAGACACTGACGATATGTCAACTCGAGGTCTTCGCCGATGGCGCCCACGGCCGCTCGCTGGTTGCGGTCGGCCAACAAACGCTGATGTGTCTGGCGGGGCGTCCGGACCGGGCCCAGTAGGGCTCGCGCTGCACGTGCGACGAGCCTCAAACGACCGAAGAATGGGACCCGGATTTGCGCGTGCGCGCCGGCAGGACGCGGACAGAACCAGAATTGCGCACCCGTCTCCTTCCTTTGGCGGGAGTTGCGGCGTGCGCGGCTGGTGGCTGTTTCCTGGCGAACTCACGGCCCCGCAGCGCGGCCGTTGCGGATCCGCTCTCATTTCTGTACGTTGCGTACAGTATATGTGGAGGCGCTTGCATGAGGATCGACGCGAAGCGATTGCGGGAGCTGTCGACACGGCGTGACGGACCAGCCGCGCTTCGAATGGCCATCCACCTTGGCCTGGTCCTCGCGCTGGCCGCGATCAGCATCGCCGTTTCCGCGACCCAAGGCTTCTTCTGGGCCATTCCCTTCATCGCGATGCAGGGAATCCTGATGGCATTCCTGTTCATGCCGCTGCACGAGACCGTGCACCGGACGGCGTTCAGGACCGAAGCGCTCAACACCGTGTTCGGCCATCTGTGCGGCCTCGCGATCTGCTTCCCCTGGGAATACTACCGGGTGTTCCACTGGGCCCATCATCGGCATACGCAGGACGAGGCTCATGATCCGGAGCTCGCCGTCATGCCCTCCGCCGGCTCGCTGTGGCAGCGGCTGCTGGCCTTCTCCGGCGCCCTCCAGGTCTACGGCCGGTTTCGTGTGCTGTTGCGCCATGCCCTGACGGGGACCAGCACGCTGCCCTGGGTTCCGACGGATAAGAGGGCACTGATCGTTCGCGAGGCGCGCCTCTACCTTGCGGGCTATGCGGGGCTGGCGGCAGCCTCCCTCTTGTTCCGGTCTCCCCTCATCCTGACGGTCTGGCTTGGCCCGCTCCTGATCGGCCAGTTCGCGCTACGTCCCTATCTCTACACCGAGCATACGGGGTGCGGCCGCAGCCGGTCCGCCTTCGAGAACACGCGGACCACCTACACGAACGCCGTCATCCGCTGGTTTGCCTGGAACATGCCCTACCATGCGGAGCATCACGCCTATCCGTCGGTGCCCTTCCATGCCCTGCCCGCCGCCAACGCGCTCGTCGCCGCGGGACTTCGGCACACCGAAGCCGGGTATCCGCGCTCGATGAAAGCGGCCTGGCGTGCGCTGCGATTGCAGACCTAATCGAGCGGCTGCAGCACCCGGTCCACCAGGCGGCGTGCCGCCCCGGCCGTGAGCCGCTTCAGGCCGAAGGTCGATTGGTAGAACAACGTGCCGTAGATCATGTCGTAAAGATCGGCCGCTGCATCGGTGGACCGAATGAGGCCCTCCTTCTGCGCCCGCTTGAGGATGGCGACACCTGCCGCGCGCCGTTCCCCGAGATACCGCTCGCCGAAGGTCGCCGCGGCACCCGTCGCTGTGATGCATTCGGCGATCACGGCGAGCTGGACCCTGCCGAAGGCGCCGTTCAGGGCCGCGACGTAGGAGGCCGCATGTGCCCGGACGATCGCAACCGGGTGGCCGTCGTCGGGCAGCGGCAGGAACGAGCGTGCTTCGTCGAGAAAGGCATCGACGAGCAGCGCTTCGCGGCTCGGCCACCATTTGTAGATGGTCACTTTGGAGACGCCGGTGGCGGCCGCCACGCGCTCGTATGTCGTCGCCGACAGGCCCTTGGTCGCCATCAGGAGATAGGTACCCTGCAGGATCGCCTGCTGCACCGCCGTCGACCGCGGCCGGCCGGGACGACGGACCGGAGCCCCGGAAGCAGGCGGAGACGCGGCAGAGATCATCGACTAACTATGCTGGCCCGGCCGGCCTCTGCAAGCGGATCGAGGACGAGCCGCCCGCAGTGTTCCGCACGTCCCCCGTCGTTGCGGGTGCGTCCTCGTTGAGAAAAGCGAATGCCGCGCAACAAATGTCCCCCCGGGGGAATTGCAGAGCGATGTCCGCCTCACATTGCACCGGGAGCATCCCATGAACGTCAGCCATCTGAAGAACGACATCAATTCCGGCCGAACGGGCGACAAGGTTCCCGCCTTTGATCCCGCAGCGGCCCCGCTCGGCACGGATGAGGAAGCGGCTGGCACGCCGGTGCCCCGGGCCGCCGTGGAGATGGCGCGGGCAAGCGAGAACAGGCCTCAGGGCCACGACCAGGCCCCGCAGAACGGCGCGATCGCGCAGGACACCCATGACACGGGCCGCCGGTACGGCGCGGGGACATGGGTGCTCGTCCTTTGTCTCGTGGCGCTGCTGGCGCTCGCAGTCTGGTTCGGAGTCTCGGGATGGCAGGCCGCGGGCGATCCGGACTTCGGCGACGTGACGGGCCTCGGTTACGGCGCCATGGCGCTCGGGATCATCGCCACACTGGCCTTGGGCATTGGCCTGATGATGCTGGTCTTTCGCAGTGAGCGCCGATGATCATTGCTGTTGGCCCCGCGGCACCTCCCGCGCGCCTTCGATGCCGCCCGGCAGATTCTCTGCCGTGGGGTCCTTGACCAGATCGCCGAACACGCCCGATGCGGCCGCCAGGATCATCGCCGCAAGGGCGACCGCGAGAACCGAGATGACCAGGAAGACGTAGGCATTGAGCCGCGTCGGCCGCTTGCCGTGGCCGGCATTTTCCTCGCCGCGTCTAGTCGCCATCCATTCTCTCCCTCGCGGTTCCCAACCGGCGACGCGGGTGCTCGCCATCGCGTATCGAATGCCCCGGCCCGGATCGAGTTGCCGGCTCTTCCTCGTCGATCAGCCGGGCGCCGCGCTCGAATGTCGCGTAGCGCCAGAGCCATTTCAGTCCGACCTGGAGACGCCTGTCGAAGCCCATCAGCAGATAGATGTGGACCAGCGCCCAGAGGAGCCAGGCGAAGCGGCCCCGCAGGCGCCAGCGCCCGGTCTCGAAGACGGCAGCATGCCGGCCGATCACGGCGGTATCGCCCCGCGACACATAACGAAAAGGGCGCGTCGTTCCGGCCAGAAGCGCCTGGCCCAGATGCGTGCCCTGCTGGCGCGCCACCTGCGCCAGCGCCGGCAGCGGACCATCGTCCTGGCGAAAGCTCGCGGCATCACCGAGGGCAAAGACATCGGCCAGACCCGGCACCGAAAGATCGCCGGCCACTTCGATACGGCCGGCACCATCCACTTCGAAGCCGAGCGAAGCAGGCTCCAGGGCGCGAATGCCGGCCGCCCAGATCAGCGTCGCAGCCTCGACCTGCGCGCCGTCGATCGTGACAGCGCCCTCGGAGACGTCGGTCACCTTGGCGCCCAGCCTCACCTCGACACCCAGGCGATGCAGGCTGTTTGCGGCATAGTCGGAGCTTTCCGGCGAGAAGGCCGCGAGCAGGCGCGGCCCGGCCTCGACGAGGATGATCCTGGCTTCGTGGGAATCGATCCGCCTGAAGTCACGGCGCAGGGTGAAGCGCGCGAGCTCGGCGACGGCGCCTGCCATCTCGACCCCGGTCGGACCGCCGCCAACGATCACGGTCGTGAGCAGCGCGGAGCGTCGTCCGCAGACCGCGCAGCTCTCCGCCTCCTCGAAACTCCGCAGCAGCCGCGCGCGCAGGCGGCGCGCGTCGCGGATCGACTTCAGACCCGGCGCATGGCGTGCCCATTCGTCGTGGCCGAAATAGTTGTAAACGGAGCCCGTGGCGAGGACGAGCGTGTCGTAAGGAATGTGACCGCCGTCGGCCAGCAGGACACGGTGCCCGGCGTGATCGATGGCCCGGACCTCCCCCATCACGACGTCGATGTTGGCGGCGCGCGACAGGATGCTGCGAACCGGGCTCGCAATGTCGGCGGGCGACAGGGCGGCGGTCGCGACCTGATAGAGGAGTGACTGGAACAGGTGGTGGTTGCGCCGATCGACCACGGTGACCCGCACTTCGCTGCCCGCCAGGGCTTGCGCACAGGCTAGGCCGCCGAAGCCGGCCCCCACGATGACGACGTGCCGCGCCTCGCCTACCGCCGCGGGGGTGCGGTCGACGGAACCGAGCGGGCGGTCAGGGATCGCGTGGTCGGGCACGTGCACTCCACTTGTCCGATGGCAATGCTTCGAGACGCGACTGGTTGCTGCTTTTCGACGATCACGGGAACCGTCCTCCTCCGGGCGCCTTGTGCGGCTGAAAAACGCAGGAGTGTCGAATGCCCGAAGCCGCAGATGCACCGGTCCGGCAAGTGTATGTTGCTGGCGGGTTGCTGGGATTTGCACTGGGCGGCTTCTTCGACGGGATCCTGCTGCATCAGATTCTGCAGTGGCATCACCTCCTGAGTGCGATCGATCCCGCCAATGCCCGGATGCAGGTGATGGCAGACGGCTTTTTCCACGCGCTGATGTACGTGCTCGCACTTGCCGGTCTCTGGCTGCTCTGGCGATTGGCGCGCCGGACGCGTGTCGCAACGGTGCCGCTGGTCGTTGCGATGCTGGCGGGCTTCGGGACCTGGCATCTCGTCGACGCCGTGATGTCCCACTGGCTCCTCGGCATCCATCGCATCCGCATGGACACCGCTTCGCCCCTGGTCTGGGATCTGCTGTGGCTAGCGGTCTTCGGAGGAGGCCCCCTCGTCGCCGGCCTCCTGATCTCACGCAGTCGCCGCGAACCCGGCCACGGAGCCTCGGGTGCGACCCTTGGGCTGATCGCGGCGCTGGTCGCCGGCGCAGGCTATCAGGCTATGCAGTCTCCCACCGACGGGGAATTCACGACGGCCCTGCTCCTGCCCGGCAGTGACAGCGACACCCTCTTTTCTGCCGCGGCCTCGGTGGACGCGCGGGTGGTGTGGACGGATGCGAGCGGCCAGCTGGTCGTGCTGGCGCACCGGCCGGGGGAGCGGGCGCCTCTGCGTCTGCTCGCCCACGGGGCGATCGCCCTCGACTCGGGCTTTCTGCCCCCCAGCTGCTTTTCGTGGCTGCGCTCCTAGCGGCGACGCGTGCGGCCAGCGTAGGCGCAGCTCCAATGGTACCCCCGGTCGGGCTCGAACCAACACTCCGTGAGGAACCTGATTTTGAGAGGCGTCAGTTAGTCTACCCTATGTCTAGCCGGCAGTACGCCATAACACGATAAGTGCCTGATCTACCTGGCATTTCCACGTCATATCGTGATCCAGTCCTAGCCGGTCGTACGCCACGGTTGGATTTCTGGCTGCACCTATTTTGCACCTGAGATCCGACCTAGTCGGAGGATAGGAATGCCAAGACTCAAACTCACCAAGACCGTTGTGGACGCCGCTCAGCCCAAGAAGGACCCCTACGAACTCCGCGACGCCGCAATACCGGGATTCCTGCTCAAGGTCACGCCGACTGGCCGCAAGGTCTTCATGGTGGCCTATGTCGCGAACAATGGTCAGCGCCGCAAGCCAGCCATCGGCCGCTTTGGCGAGATCACGGTCGAGCAGGCCCGAGACATCGCCCGCGATTGGTTGGCCGATGTCCGCAAAGGCAAGGACCCGAGTGCAGAGAAGAGCGCCGCGCGCCGCGCGCCCATATTGACGGAGCTTTTCGAGCGCTTCATCGCCGACTACTCCGAGCCGCGCAACAAACCCTCTACGGTCGAGGCCAACCGCGGCTACGGCAAACTCTACATCATCCCCCACCTCGGCCAGATCAAGGTTGCCGACGTCACGCGCGCGGACATCTCGAGCCTGATGAAGAAGATGGCGAGAACGCCCACGAATGCCAACCGGGTTCTCTCGGCGGTGCGCAAGATGTTCAACATGGCGGAGGTCTGGGGTATGCGCTCCGACGGATCGAACCCCTGCCGCCATGTTCCAAAATTCCCCGAACGGGGAAAGACCCGACTGATCACCGATGCGGAGTTGAAGCGGCTGTACGCCTATTTGAACAAGGCAGAGACTGAGGGACTTGAACACCCGTTCATCCTCCTCGCCGTCCGGCTACAGTTCGAATTTGCAGCTCGGATGTCCGAGATCCTCAAGCTCGAATGGACCTGGGTCGATCTCTACAATCGCCGTGTTGCATGGCCCGACAGCAAGACCGGCGGAATGTCGAAGCCGATGAGCGCCGAGGCGGTCCGCCTCCTCGAGGCAGCGCCGCGACTGGAAAAGTCACCCTACGTCTGTCCCTCCGTCTTCGATCCCAACCGGCCGATGTCCAAGCATACCTACTACAAGGGCTGGCGACGCATCCTCGGGCGAGCCGGGCTGCCGCACATTGGCACGCACGGCATCCGGCATCGTTCGGCGACGGATATCGCAAACTCCGGCATTCCTGTGAAGGTCGGCATGGCCCTCACGGCGCACAAGACGGTCACTATGTTCATGCGCTACGTCCACACCGAGGATGATCCAGTGCGAGCAGCGGCTGACGCCGTTGCGTCACGACGTCAAGGTCTGATCGGCGGCGCCGTGGCAGCCGCTGCCACGAAGTCAGCTCCCCCGCCAATCATCGCGCCCGAGACCGTCGCAGAATCGACGGCAGAAGCAGACAAGCCGCTCGGCTTTGAAGATGGCAACTACAAATCCCGAACCAAGCTCGGAAACTATCGGCCGTTTCGTCACCGTGGCGGCCCAAACCGGGCTGTTCCCCTTGGTACTAAGCGGACCGCAGATGAGGCGAAAGAGGCCGGTGCACGATCGGTCAGGAGTTAGACTAGCTACGGCATAGCCGCATGGTTCAACGACCAGGTCGCCAGCACTGGCAGGATCTCGGCGTAATGCCAAGCAACCGGACCTACGATGGGAGGACGCCCAGATGGATCTCGTCCAGCATGACGCCCGGCGGCGCCGCGCCCTCGTGGAACCGTTCGCCTAACCGGCGGTAGCCTTGAGTTCGGCTGGTTCCGGTCCGCTCGTAGCGTCTTCGTCCGCAGCCCTACGCGGCAGTCGCCAGCCCTTCACCAGCCCGTAGACCGCCGGAATCACGATCAGCGTAAGGACCGTCGAGGATACCATGCCGCCGATCATCGGCACCGCGATCCGCTGCATCACCTCCGATCCAGCGCCCGCGCTCCACAAGATCGGAACCAAGCCCGCCATGATGGCAACGACCGTCATCATCTTCGGCCGCACACGCTCGACGGCACCGATCATGATCGCCTCATAAAGGTCATCCCCAGTGAAGGCTCGGCATTGTCGGATTCGCTCCGCCTTCACCTCCGCCGTAGCCTGTTCGAGATACATCAGCATCACGACGCCGGTTTCAGCGGCAACGCCCGCAAGCGCGATAAAGCCGACCGCTACTGCCACGGACATGTTGAAGCCGAGCCACCACATCAGCCAGATTCCGCCGACCAAAGCGAAGGGCAGCGACAGCATGACGATGAGTGTTTCAGTGAGTGCTCGAAAATTGAGATAGAGCAGCAGGAAGATAACGAGCAACGTCACCGGCACGACAATCTTCAGTCGCGCCTCGGCGCGCTGCAGGTATTCGAACTGACCGCTCCACGAGACATAAGTGCCGGACGGCAGCTTTACTTCCTTCGCAACTGCTTGCTGCGCCTCGGCGACATAGCCGCCGAGGTCGCGGCCGGTGATATCAACGAAGACATAAACAGCGAGTCTTCCGTTCTCAGTGCGGATCGAGGTCGCGCCACGTGTGAGTTCCACCTTGGCGACCTCGCCGAGCGGCACCGTGCCGCCGCCGGGCAACGGCACCTGCACATCGTGAGCGATTGCCTGCGGATCGCTCCGGAAGTCGCGCGGATAGCGAATCGCGACGCTGTAGCGCTCACGACCTTCAACCGTGGTCGTCACGGTCTCTGCGCCCAGAGCGCTCACGATTACCCTTTGAACGTCGTCAATGGCCAAATTATAGCGGCCAAGCACATCCCGATCCGGCACGATGTCGAGATAGTAACCGCCGATCACCCGCTCCGCGTAGGCGCTCGACGTCCCTGCTACGGACCGCAGCACCCGCTCGATCTCGCGGGCAGTCTGTTCCATCTGCGCCAGATCCTGGCCGAACACCTTGACGCCGACCGGCGTTCGAATGCCGGTCGCGAGCATATCGATGCGAGCGCGGATCGGCATAGTCCAGGCGTTTGAGACGCCAGGGAATTGCAGCGCCTGGTCCATCTCCGCCTTTAGACTGTCGATCGTAACCTGCGGCCGCCATTCGCTCTTCGGCTTCAGATTGATGATGGTCTCGAACATCTCGATCGGCGCCGGATCGGTCGCGGTAAGCGCGCGCCCCGCTTTGCCGTAAACCGAGGCGACCTCCGGAAAGCTCTTGATGATCCTATCCTGCATTTGCAGGAGTTCGGCCGCCTTGGTGACGGAAATGCCCGGCAACGTTGTCGGCATATACATCAGCGTACCCTCATCGAGGCTCGGCATGAACTCGGAGCCGAGCTGCCGCGCCGGCCAGACAGTGACGCCCAGCACGACGAGGGCGATGAGAATGGTCAGGGTCTTTACCCTGAGAACTCCCCGGATTATCGGCCTATAAGTCCAGATCAGGAAGCGGTTGATCGGGTTCCGGTGCTCGGGAACGATCCGCCCGCGCACAAAGACGATCATCAAGGCCGGCACCAGCGTCACCGAAAGGAGTGCCGACGCCGCCATGGCAAACGTCTTGGTGAAGGCAAGCGGACCGAACATCCGTCCTTCCTGCGATTCCAGCGTGAAGATGGGCAGGAAAGAGACCGTGATGACCAGCAAGCTGAAGAACAATGCGGGCCCGACCTCGCTCGCCGCCTCGATCAGGGTCTCAACACGCGGCTTGTCCGGCGGAGCGCGCTCCAAATGCTTGTGAGCGTTCTCGATCATCACGATCGCGGCGTCGATCATAGCACCAATGGCGATGGCGATGCCGCCGAGACTCATGATGTTGGACCCGAGTCCGATGACTTTCATCGCCGCGAACGCCATCAGGATGCCGACTGGCAGCATCAAGATGGCGACCAGCGCGCTGCGCACATGTAGCAGGAACACGACGCAGACCAAGGCAACGATTATGCTCTCCTCGATCAGCGTGCCCATAAGCGTTTCGATCGCCCGGTCGATCAGCTCGGATCGGTCGTAGACCGGCACAATCTCGACGCCCTTGGGCAGGCTCGACCCGATCTCCATGAGCCGCGCCTTGACGTTCTCGATCACGCTCAGCGCGTTAGCACCGAAGCGCTGCAGCACAATGCCGCTTGCCACCTCGCCCTCACCATTCAGCTCGGTGATGCCGCGCCGCTCGTCCGGTCCAACCTCGACACGGGCAACATCCTTCACCCGCAGGGGTACGCCCCGGTCGGTCTTCAGCACCACATTCTCGATGTCGGCAACGCCGCGAAGATAGCCGCGGCCGCGTATCATAAACTCAAATTCGGAGAGTTCGACAGTGCGTCCACCGACGTCGGCATTGCTCCCCTTGACGGCCTCGCGCACTCTATCGAGCGAAATGCCTAGCGCTCGCAACCGATTCGGATCAACCACGATCGAATATTGCTTCACGAAGCCGCCGACGCTGGCGACCTCGGCGACGCCCTCTGCATTGGACGCACCGAAGCGAACCACCCAATCCTGCAGCGAGCGGAGTTCGGCGAGTGTCATCTCCTTGGCGACAACGGCATACTGGTAGACCCAGCCCACGCCGGTAGCATCCGGTCCAAGGGTCGGCGTCACGCCAAGTGGCAGGCGCTGCGCGGCCGCATTGAGGTATTCCAGCACACGGCTTCTCGCCCAATAGGGATCGGTGCCGTCCTCGAAGATCACATAGACGAAGGAGACGCCGAAGAAGGAGAAGCCGCGCACCACCTTTGATTTCGGCACCGTCAGCATGGACGTCGTGAGGGGATAGGTGACCTGGTCCTCCACGACCTGCGGCGCTTGACCAGGATAGTCGGTAAAGACGATCACCTGCACGTCAGAGAGATCGGGAATGGCGTCGAGCGGTAGCGTCTTCAGAGCATAGGCACCGGCCGCGACAGCGAAGATCGTACCGACGAAGACGAGCACGAGATTGCGGGCGGACCATCCTATGAGACGGGCGATCATGGCTGCGCCTCCGGTGTTGCCAGGCTGCGCAGCGCGGCCTTCAGATTGCTCTCAGCGTCGATCAAGAAGTTCGCCGCAACGACGACACGGTCGCCCGCGGCAATCCCTTCACGGATTTCGGTGAAACCGCCGCCGCGGAGTCCGACTTTGACCACACGCGGTTCAAATTTGCCTTCCCCCCGGTCAAGGACCACTACCTGCCGAGTGCCGGTGTCGATGACGGCGTCGTCTGGAACGGCGACAACCGGCGTCACGCCGCCGGTGCCGATCTCCACATCGGCATACATGTTGGGAAGCAGCACGCCGCCGGGGTTCGAGATCTCGACGCGTACCCTTGTGGCCCGCGTCGCCTCGCCCACTTGCGGATAGATCAGCGACACGTGCCCTTCGAAGCTGCGCCCAGGCAGGCTTCGCACCTGAATCGTCGCCGGAGCGCCAAGTCGGACGACACCGAGGTCGAACTCCGGCACATCCGCAAGAACCCAGATGCTCGAGATGTCGGCAATACGGAAAAGCACCTCCCCGGGCGCCGCTTTCATGCCGTCAACGACGTTGCGCTCGAGCACAATGCCATCGCGTGGTGCGTGCCAAGTCACCGATAGTGGGACCTTGCGCGTCCGCTCGATCTCGCCAATCACCCGAGATGATAGCCCTAGGTTTTCGAGGCGCTGGCGGGCACCGCCGACGGTGCCGTCGCGGCCGCCGATACTGAGGTCGGTGAGAAACTGAGCGCCCGCTGCGGCTATGTCAGGTGAATAGAGGCGAAGGAGCACCTGACCTTTTGTCACCTGGTCGCCTGTCGTCACGTTCGCCACCTCGTTGACGAAGGCGTCGCTCCGCGTTGCGACCACCGAGATGCGACGCTCGTCGAGCTGAACCGTTCCCGGCACCCGCACTCGCCGGCCGACGGTGCGCCGCTCTACAACCTCCGACCGGACGCCGGTGCGCTGCAGCCTGCCGGGCGACACCTTTACGACCGAGCCGCCGTCGTCCTCTCCCTCGTAGACGGGGATATAGTCCATCCCCATGGAATCCTTTTTCGGCTTAGGCGAGGTGTCGGGCAGGCCCATTGGGTTGCGGTAGTAAAGGATGCGCCGCGCGCTTGCCGGGACGGTCGCCTCAGCGCTGGCCGGCGGTTTGACCTCGAAACTCACGTCCTCGCTGGCACGAACAGCACGGAAAGCCCGGCCGTCGTTAGTCTGATGCGGAGTCGCCGAATAGAAGGGTTTGCCGTCGGGATCCCGATAATAAATTACCATGTCGGTGCCGTCCGACAAAGCAGCTGCAGGCCTAGGCTCGAAACCGAACCATGCGCGGACGCCAGGCGCCGGAAGACCCCGGACACCTGCCCAATTGCCTCCGATCCCCGCCGCTGCAACGGCGGCCAAGGCGAGGCCTGTGAGGACGATCCGTTTCATGGCACTGCCCTCAGGATCAGCTTATTCTGAAGCGTGCCAGTCTCACCTTGAATCTTGGCCCCTAGGGAGAGCTGCCAGCCGCCCTCCATCGTCAGATTAGTTGTGAAGCGGTAGATGCCGGGTTCGGTCGACGGCAGGGCCTCGATCGAAGTGGTCATGGTCGGCATACCGTCTGGCGCCATATCGATCCGCATGGCGAAGATGACCGCGTCTGGAACTGGCCCGCCCGTGCGCTTGTCGACGAGCCGGACAGAGACCATCGCACCATCGCCTTGCTTCAGATTCGGCTGAACGAGACGAAACTCATAGTCGGCAATGTCGGCGCGCACCGTCGAGACAGCCGACACGGAGAGTACGGCCGTGAGCGCCGCCATCGCGGCGCGCTTGATATGAAAGGTCGTCATGGTTTGGAAATCTCAAAACATTGGAGCACCGTGCGCACAGCCCGGCGTTGCATGGCCTATGGCCACACGCTCTTAACCGCCCGAGCCTCGCTGGAGCGGCGCGAGCCGGCGTACAAACGCCGGCGATTTACTAGGTTCGCGGAGGTCGGGCAGGAGGCTCTGGCCCGAGCGCGTCGCCCGCGACGTCGCCGCCAGGGCGGATAACCTCACTCTGCTTCCAATGAATGTAAGCCATGCCCGAAAACAGCGGCGTGATTGAGAAGCACTTCGCCATACACGTTGTCGTCAATGTGCAGGTCTTTTGGCAGTCCGGAACGGCAGGTTTCTCAGTCGGGCAGCACGGCATGCCGTCCGGCATCTCGGAAATTGTCGACGCATCCGCCATCATCGGCACGCTCATCGTGGTGACGAACGGGCCGCCAATAAGCCCCACGATCGCAAGGATCGGAAGCACCGTGCGGAGCCACACGCCGACTTTCATGAGCTTCACAATGCCATAGGAGGAACTCTATGGGAAGTCGCGCACTGGAGGCGGTTGCCACAAGCTTCCAGCGTCGGAATTATTGCCGAACGGTCAACCTATTCGATGTTTCAAGAGGATTCGCACGCCGATCAGAAAGTGAGCCATGCTTGCGGCTTTTTCCGCGATTGACACATCCTTGCCACCGAAAGACTCATATCACTTACGGCAATGCCATTTTGTTGCTGATCGTCGCCATCGGACGGGGATTGCAGGCTCGCGGGAAGGTCGCGCTGCTGCAGCAGGGGCTGTTTCTCGGAGCGCTCGGCGAGAAGCATTTATGATTCAGTCGCTCTGCCTCGCCATCCCTGGGAGTTGGCGCCCTCACGTCTCGACTTAATTCCAAGTACGGAATCCTTTGCCTTTTGCGCCGCCGCATAGGTATCGTGCCTGACTGTTTGGCAGCAATTCGTGATCTATCGATGAGCCGGGAGCCGCGGGGCGCTTTCCGGGGGAGGCTGGCGCTCCAGTTGAGAAATCAGTTCCTTCATCTCGGCAATTTCCTTCACCTGTGTCTGTAAAATGCTGTCAGCCAGCGCCCGTACGCGTGGATTCCGGATATGGGCGCGCTCGCTGGTCATCACCGCAATCGAATGATGAGGAATCATGGCCTTCATGTAGGCAACGTCGTCAACCGTCTCCTGGCTGCGCACCAGCCACAAGGCGCCCGAGAACGCAATGGCCGCGCAAACCACGATCACGGCATTGGCCGCCCCGCCCTTGTACATGCTCCACATGAAGCCGAGCATCAGCACGGCCATCGTCGCGCCCATCACGACAGCCATCCAGGCCCGCGTCTGACTGAAGAAGACGTGGTCGATCGCGTAGGTGTTGAGATACATCAACACGAACATCACGAGAGTCGACACGACAATCATTGCCGCAAAGCGCGCATAGGACATTTGACGACCCCTTTTCGATCCTTGTCGATCAAGGGGAACAACGGGGGCACCCGGAGGTTGCATCGCCAACCTCGACAATAGCAAGCAAAGATGAACGCCTGCCGACGAGGGCTAGCCATCGCGGACGCGTAGGCTGCTGCCCGGCAACGTGCGTTTCTGCACGGAATTGCACTGCGATCACGGTTGACGAACCCATCGCCTCGCCGTCAGGGCGTATTTTGACGGGCATCCTGGAAGACGTAAGGGATGGAAGCGCCTGGCGCGTATTCACGGAGGAATGGAGGGAGCTATGGATACCCAATTCGATTTGACCTTGAGGCGATTGTCGCAAGGCCTGACCCACCCACGTCTTGCGGATATCGAGTCGACTGTTTTGCAGCGTATTGCCGATGCCAGGGCAGGCCGTGCTGGCCAATGGCGGCTCGATGCACTCGCTTTTCTCGGTGCGCTGCTCATCGGGCTTGGCGGCGCGGTAGCGATGGCCGCGCCGACCGCGGTCGCGGCGACTGTCGCCTCGTTGGGCGGCATCTCGCACCTAGCGCCTTCCTCTCTGCTGGAACGCGGCCGTTGAACGCAACACTGCGAACAGTTGTGATCGCGTTTCTCGCGGCACTGATGGGTGTATTCGTGGGGCGAGTCGTGCTCGACCATCGCCCGACGCCGAAATCGGATGTCCATGCATTCATGCATGAGTATCTCGACCTCGACGCCGATCAGAAGTCCCGACTGGAGGCCCTCGAAAGACAGTTCGCGGTGCGCCGAACGGCGATTGAACTCGAACTGCGCTCATACAACGCGCTCCTGGCGGAAGCGATCGAGGCCGAACATGGTGCCGGCCCGAGGGTCAATGCCGCCGTCGACCGGTCTCACCAGGCAATGGGTCGCTTGCAGAAGGAAACGCTCGCGCATGTCTTTGCAATGCGCGAGCTGCTGCGACCGGACCAAGCGAAGAGATTTGACCAGGCGGTGGTGAAAGCCCTCACTGAAGACAGTCGTGAGCATTGACCTCCAGGAACTTTCCGACAGCGAGTTGGTAGCGCTCAGCATCGCCGGGCGGGATCGCGCGTTCGGGGAAATCGTGCGCCGACATCGCGACGTGCTCTATCGCATCGCCTTCGCGAGCCTCGGGGATGCGGACGACGCCCTCGACTGCGTTCAGGATGTATTCGTGTCGGCTCATGGGGCGTTGAGACGGTTCGACGAGCGCCGCGCGTTGCGGCCCTGGCTAGTCGCTATTGTCCTTAATCGATGCCGCGATCTCGCACGTAGGCGCCGGGTCCGGAGTTTTCTGGGTTTTGCATTGCCGCTGGGCGCGACGGCCGACACCGTTGCGGAGGATAATCCCCGGCAGGATGACGCATCTGTCGACCGACAGGAGCTACTCCGCACGGTGCGGGCAATTTCGCAGCTACCTGCAGCGCTGCGCGAACCGCTGGTACTGCACACGATGGAAGGCATGAGCCAGGCCGAAGCTGCCCGAACTCTCGGGGTGAGCGAAAAGGCCATCGAAAACCGGCTGCGGCGCGCCCGCCAGCAGCTACGCAAGCAACTCGACCTCCAGCGCCGATAGACGAGATAGAACGAGGGCTGGTCGTCCAATCTGCGTATTTACCAGACGAGCGCGCAATCATATCAGTTGGGAGTTTCCATGAGGCCGATCCTGAATCGCCGCCGGCTCCTCGTCGGGGCGGGCTCCAGCAGCGCCGGAATGGTCGCCGCGGGCTGGTTTCCCGCGTGGGCGCAGCCTGTCTCGGCGGGAATCGCAGCACCGCTGCCGACGGTGTCGGGCTCGGACATCACCCTCAAAATCGCCCGCCAGAGCCTTGTGGTCGACGGGCAGCGCAGCGACGCCATCGGCATCAACGGCACAGTGCCCGGGCCACTCGTCCGGCTTCGAGAAGGACAGAACGTTCGGCTCCGCGTCACCAACGACTTGACGGAAGACAGTTCCATCCATTGGCACGGGCTGCTGGTGCCTCCTGCAATGGATGGCGTGCCCGGCATCTCCTTCCCCGGCATCAAGCCAGGATCGACCTTCATTTACGAGTTTGCGATCAAGCAATCCGGTACCTATTGGTATCACAGCCACTCCGGACTGCAGGAGCAGGCGGGACACTATGGCCCGATCGTCATCGATCCGGCGGGCGCCGATCCGGTCAAGTCGGATCGGGAGCATGTCGTCGTACTGTCGGACCACAGTCCGATGTCGCCGGACGCCATCTTCCGCAAGCTCAAGCAGCAGCCCGGTTACTTCAACTACCAGAGGCAGACGCTTGCCGGACTGATGGCGGGCAAGGACCAACCGCTCAAGGATCGCGCCAAATGGGCGGACATGCGGATGGATCCTACCGACATCGCCGACGTGACGGGCTCGACCTACACGTATCTCGTGAACGGCCACGGGCCGCATGACAACTGGACGGCACTCTTCTCGCCGGGCCAACGCGTGCGTCTACGCGTCATCAACGCCTCGTCGATGACGACCTTCAACGTCCGCATTCCGGGCCTGCCCCTGACAGTCGTGCAGGCCGATGGCCAGAATGTTCGTCCGACGACAGTCGACGAGTTTCAGATCGGTGTCGCCGAGACGTATGATGTGATCGTCAATCCGCGCGACAACCGCGCTTATACGCTTGTAGGAGAGAGCGTCGATCGATCCGGGATGGCTCGTGCGACCTTGGCGCCGCGGGCCGGCATGACCGCCGACGTGCCTCCTCTGCGGCCCCGGCCCCTGGCAACCATGACGGACATGGGAATGAATATGTCGGGAATGGATAGCATGCAGGGCATGGACCATACCGGTATGAAACACGGCGACATGAACATGGACATGCGCAATCCGAAGAACGCGCCAGGCGTCGCGATGACGCCGGGCGTACAGACCATTTCACCAATGCCAGAGGATCGCATGGGCAGCCCCGGACAGGGCCTGGGCGACGTCGGGCATCGCGTGCTGAATTATCGCGACCTCGTCGCGCTCGATCGCAATCCCGACGTTCGCGCGCCGTCTCGGTCGCTCGACATCCATCTGACCGGCAACATGGAACGGTTCATGTGGTCGTTCGACGGGGTGAAGATGTCCGACAAGATGCAGCCGATCCCATTCCTGAAAGGTGAGCGAGTCCGGGTGAACCTCGTCAACGACACGATGATGGGACATCCGATCCATCTGCATGGACATTTCTTCGAGCTGGTGACCGGTCATGGCGATCATGCTCCGAGGAAGCATACGGTGCTTGTGCAGCCTGGAGGCAAGGCGACATTTGACCTGACCGCCGACGCGGTGGGCGACTGGGCCTTCCATTGCCACCTGCTCTATCACATGCATGCCGGCATGATGCGCGTGGTCAGTATCCGCGCTCCCGGAGGTGCACGATGAACCGCGGTTTGAGGGCCATTGGCGTTCTCGTGGTCACGCTGTTATCGGGCGCCGCCACTGCACAGCCCGTGCCTACGATGGATCACAGTTCAATGCCCGGGATGGATCACAGCTCAATGCCCGGGATGGATCATAGTTCAATGCCCGGGATGGATCATAGCTCCATGCCGGGGATGAAACCCGGGCCCGTGCCGGCAATGCCGCGTAACGCCTCTCCCGCGCAAAAGGCTCCCGACGGCGGGATGGCGCCGATCCCGCCAGGGGGCGGCCCGAGCGGGACCGCCCTTCCCGCTGGCTCTGACCCGGCGCCGTCGCCGCCGCTCGACCACTATGCCGACAGGCAATTCGACAAGGTCGAGATGGATCGGGCGCGCGCCGCGATGATGCGCGAGCAGGGCGGCCAGCCCTTTTACCTGGTCATGCTCAATCTGGCTGAACTGCAGGTCTACCGCGGCGAATTGGGCTATCGCTGGGACGGCGAGGCGTGGTTTGGCGGCGACATCAATCGCTTCACCTTCAAGAGCGAGGGCGGAGGCAATGTCCGGGAGGGGGTCGACGCCGCTGAGGTTCAGGCGCTCTACAGTCGTGCCATCGGACCGTACTTCAACCTGCAGGTCGGAGTTCGGCAGGACCTGAGCGCACCGCTGCATCAGACCTACGCCACCTTCGGCTTTGAAGGCCTGGCGCCATACTGGTTCGAGGTATCAGGAGCGCTCTTCCTCTCGACCCGAGGCAATCTGCTCGCGCGTCTCGAGGGCTACTACGACCAGAACATCACGCAGCGTCTCATCCTCCAGCCGCGAGTCGAACTGAACTTCGCCGCCCAGAATATACCGGAAGACGCCGTGGGTGCGGGTCTGACGAATGCCGAACTCGGCTTGCGCCTGCGTTATGAGATCACGCGGGAATTCGCGCCCTATATCGGCATCTCCTACGACACGAAGGTCGGCCAGACGGCGACTTATGCCTCACAGGAAGGCCGCGCTTCATCCGTGCTGAGTTTCGTTGCAGGCGTTCGGGTCTGGTTTTAGCGGGCAGAACCAGACGAAACGCAGTCAGAAGCGGCAACGTAAACTCCATCGCAAGTCGACAGTCATCAATCCATTGAAGTCAATGCCTACGGAAGAAGTGCATCTTCTACGGCGCGATGGATGTCGCCCGCTCTTGCCAAGCCGATCCGAGCGCACAGTCGGCAAGCCGAGCGAACGGGCCACGCCACTCCCACCCTGCTCACTTCAGGAAGTGGCCGATTTTGCTACCGCCCTGTCCGGCGATCAAGCTGGGAGCGGACCGAAGCGGCGGCCCGCATTGATCTTAACTTGCGACGGACCGCAACCATCTTAACTTGCTGCTTCGAGCCGTCGCGTAAGCTCAAGACAAGGTGCACAAAGAGACCTAGTATCAAGATCGTTCGTCGGCAGCGAATGAGGTCGACCTTGATCGCAGACGGCCCGCGACTCCTGGCATCGATCTAGCCGATGCAAAGTCCCGAAGAGCCGGGCCCGGGCCGTTTCTATGGCAATCGGCTCTAGGTCGTGTGGACTCTAGGGATTCCGCATCGCTCCAAAACATGATTCAAGGCTGTCTTTTGGAGGGCAGCCTTGGGAGTTCTGGACCGTCTGATCCTGCGGGATGACCAGTGGGAACGGATATCGCAGCACATCATCGGTGACGACCGCACGCGCGGGACGCCGGGCCGCGACAATCGCCTGTTCGTGGAGGCGGTGCTGTGGATCGTGCGGACAGGTTCGCCGTGGCGCGACCTGCCGGAGGTGTTCGGCAGCTGGAACAGTGTGTTCCGGCGCTTCAGCCGGTGGAGCCACAAAGGCATCTGGCAACGCATCTTCGAGGCTCTATCGGACGATCCCGACTTCGAATACCTGATCGTCGATTCCACGATCGTCCGCGCCCACCAGCACGCTTCGGGCGCCAAAAAAGGGGGGCTGAAGATCAGGCTCTCGGCCGCTCCCGCGGCGGGCTGAGCACCAAGATCCATATGGCGGTCCGCGGGCTCGGCTGCCCCGTCCGCTTCCTCCTGACCGGCGGACAGGGCGGCGATGCCCCTCAAGGCGAAAACCTGATCGAGGGCCTGCCAGCCGACTTCGTCATGGCCGACACGGCCTACGACAGTGACAGGCTGAGGAACATCATCGCTGCAAAAGGCGCAGTGGCCGTCATTCCCAACAACCCATCGAGAGCCCTCAAGCACCCTCTCGACGAACACCTCTACGCCCAGCGCCAGCTCGTCGAGTGCTGCTTCTCCAGGCTCAAGCAATTCCGACGCGTCGCACCTCGCTTCGAAAAGACCGCTCGCAACTACTTTGCCGTCGTAACTCTCGCCGCTATCGTGCTCTGGACTAGGTAAGTGTCAACACGACCTAGCCAGCCTTTTGACTTGAAGGGATTTAACAGGACTCTCCCGCCCGTTGGGATCGTCTAGCCGTTGCGCCACCGCCTCGGCGATACGGCGCGACGCGAAATATTGGCTTTCGGCATAGATATAGCGCCGCGCTCGAGCGATCAGCGTCAGGTACGCCGTCTCGATCTGGAAAATCGGCGCTTCTCCGCCGGCCGCGATCTGCAGATCGCCACGGAGATATTGCGGAACTGCGCGTCGAGGTCATCGGGCCCGCAATCGCCGCCGCCGCGCACCGGCGCCGTTCCGGTAGCCGGCTTTCCAGCGCTGCCGTCCCAGCTCGCCCTGTGGCTCCGCTACCGGACCTTCGAGAATGGCGGCCGCATCGCGCCAGCGGCATAGTTGCTCCCGTCCGGGGCGACCCAACTAATCTCGGCCTGATGGCGAGATCAATTCTGCAAGCAGACGTCGCCATGTTGCGACCTCGCGCGCAGGCCGGAAAAGCGGTGCGCGGCGGGCGATGGCCTTCTCCAGCAATCTGACAAAACCTGGCTCCTGCTCCAGCTTGTCCAGCAGCCGCGCAAGCGCCCCTGTATCCCCGACAGGGAAGTATCCCGGGTAGTCGCGGCCGAGCAGACCGACGTTTCCGTCCATACGCGAAGCCAACACCGGTACGCGGGCAGCAACGGCTTCCGAAATGACATTCGCCCCGCCCTCGCTCAACGACGAGATCACCATCGCGTGGCTGCGGGCCAGGAGCGCGCGCACGGAAGCGCGGGGAACGTCGTCTCGCCATCGGTACCGCTTGTTGGCCTTCATCTCAGTTCGGGCTTTCGCCGCCCATTGCTGCGCGTATGCACGGCCGACCTGCTCGACCCGGACTCGGCTTTCTGGCGGCAGCAAACGCACCGCTTTGGCTGCCCGCAATGGATCCTTCACGTCCCGCAGGTGGCCGATGACAGCGATTGTTACAGCGCGGGCACTGGGCCGCCTTTCCCGCGTCGGTGGCTCGGCCGATTCGAAAATGATGCGAAGCCGGCTCCTGAATCTCTTTGGAAGGACATTCGGCACAAGATCGTTGAGGCCGATCAGCCGGTCCGCCAGCTCCATCGAGCGCAGGGTGGGACCGGGATCAGACTGCAGGTACTCGTAGATATCAGTACCGCTGAGCTGCAGCACGACCGGGCACGCAGGATATAGCGCCTTGAACCGCTGGATCGACTCGGCGGCCCGCCACGCATGGATTGCGACCATAAAATCGAAACGCTTGCCATCGTAGCTGGGCGCAATCGTAACGTGGTGGCCCAGCTTTCGCAGGATGCCAGCCCATCGGGACGCCGCGACCCGATTGCCCGTGCGTGAAGTCGGCCCGGCTGGTGTGATAAGGACAATCCTCATGGACAAAGACCATGCGCTTCGCCCGACCAGCGGCGCTTCCGCCTCCGACCTGATTGCGCAACTGCGCGAGGCCCGTCATCGCACCGAGCGTTTGACGGAAGATCTATCATCGGCGGAATTGTTGGGCCCCCACCGGGAAATCGTCAATCCGGTGCTTTGGGAGATTGGCCACATCGCCTGGTTCCACGAATACTGGACGCTAAGGCACGCGGCGCGCGAAGCACCGCTGATCGAGCGCAGCGAGCCCTTTTGGGATTCCAGCAATGTAGCGCAAGACGCGCTGGACCCTCGACCTGCCGGACCGCATCGGCACCCGCCGCTACATGGCTGACGTATTGGCAAGGCAGGAGGAGCTTCTAAGTCGCGGAATCAACGGCGAGTCCCGCTATTTCTACGAGCTTTCGATCCGGCATGAGGACATGCACGTCGAGGCGCAGAGCTACATACGCCAGACTTCCTCGAATGCGCCGCCCCAGGGACTCGGCAGCGCGCCCCCGCCGTCTGCTGGAGCGTTGCCGGGCGATGGCGCAGTCCCCGGCGGCTCCTGGCGCCTGGGTTCGACCGAAACCGACGACTACATCTTCGACAACGAAAAGTGGGCACATCCGGTCGAGTTGGCCCCCTTTCATATTGCCCGAGCCGCCGTGACCAATAGCGAGTTTGCGACCTTTGTCGATGAGGGTGGCTACAATCGGCGTGAGTTCTGGTGCGATGCCGGCTGGACATGGCGACAGACGCGCAATGCCGAGCGCCCCGTCTACTGGCTAACCAAATGCGATGGCATCTGGACGACGCGGCACTATCGCGAAGCTCGGCCGCTGCAGCCCGACGCACCTGTTGTATTCGTCAACTGGTTCGAGGCGAGCGCGTGGTGTCGCTGGGCCGGCAGACGACTTCCGAACGAAGCCGAGTGGGAAGCCGCTGCCGTTGGCGAAGCTGCAGGTGATCGGCTGTCCAACACCCGCAGACGCTGGCCGTGGGGCGATGATCCGCCGTCACCTGCAAAAGCCAGTCTCGATTTTGCCTACGGTGGGCCGGTTGACGTTGCGGCGCTTGGCGAAGGCGACAGCTCATTCGGCTGCCGGCAGATGATCGGCAATGTCTGGGAATGGACGGCCTCAGACTTCCTGCCGTTCGACGGCTTCTCAGCCGATCCTTACGCGGATTGCTCGCAGCCTTGGTTTGGCAGCCGCAAGGTGCTGCGCGGTGGCTGCTGGGCAACAAGTGCTCGAATTGCCCGACCCGCCTATCGCAATTTCTTCACACCTGATCGAAATGACGTCCTGGCCGGCTTCCGCAGTTGCGGTGTCTGAGCCACCCTGGGAATGGAGGCGGAGACATCGAGTCTCGCCCGCGTGACTCTCAATCGCGGCCAATCAGCGCCTGAAGCCTCCGTTGCAAGATCCGCCGCCTTCCACTCAGGGAAGCCTTCTTCGAGGCGGCGAACAAGGAACCCTCTCCTCCGCAGCATCGCGACTGCTTCGAAGGACAGCACACAACAGATCTTACGACAGTAGGCCACGATCTCCTGACTTTGGGAAGTTCCGCGAGGCGTCGCTTTAGTTCATCCATCAGTATCCTGAGCGCACCACACACATGCCCGAGCGACGCAACCCGATGAACCGCGCTGATCTGGCTCTACCGCCCGGCCATTCCCCTGGTGTTACGTGCGCGCGTGCTCACCGTGGGACTGGCCATGGCTGCTCTTGCCGCGACCGCGTGGCCGGCAATGCGGCTCGGGGTCGAGTTTATGCCGAGCCTCGACGAGGGCACGCTATTCTATATGCCGGTCACCCTGCCGGCCTCTCGGTGGCCAAGTCGGCCAAGCTGCTGCAGACCTATAACAAGATCAAAAAGTCGTTCCCCGAGGTCACCTCGGTGTTTGGGCAAGGCAGGCCGCGCCGTCACCGCGACGGTCCCCGCTCGACGGCACCCGATGTGCCGAGGAGAGCCGTGCCTTCACGCGCACCGATCTCCATGGCGCTGTCATGGAGGGTGCCGTCAAGCGGGTGCGGCCCAAGATGACGGCCACGGCGATCGCCGCCGGCCTACTGCCCATCCTGTGGAACGAGGGCACCGGTTCGGAGGTCATGCAGCGCATCGCTGTGCCGATGCTCGGCAGGACGGCGAGTTCGACGCTGCTTACCTTGCTCGTGAATCCCGCAATCTATGGATTGGTGAAGGGATGGCAACCAACCGCCACGTGCAGATCGATTCTCAATATCGATCTCAAATAAGGTCAGCTATATGCGGCGGAGCGGCAGACCCTCATCGTGCGCTATTGAGGCGGTTCTGCCGAACCCTGATGTCCTTCGGCCACTCGCTTTTGATATGAGACAGGATCGCTGCGATCTCGCGATCCGAAAGGGAATCTCGGAAGGCTGGCATATCGGTCAGATAACCCTTCGGATAGGCTGCGGGACCACGCTGGGTGACGCTCATCAGGAAGGTGTCCGAATGATGCCACGTATGCCCGCTTGCGTCATGCGGAGGTGCTGAGAGCCGGCCATTGGGAAGGCACCGCTGCCAGTCCGGCTGTCCCTCGAGAGCGCCTCGGTGGCAACTCGCGCAAGCCGTCGCGTAGAGCCGCTTGCCGAGCGCCACCTGGTCACGCCGGATCAAGCGGACAGGGTCGCGGCGCTGGAGCAGGCCGGCAAGACCGTGGTCGTCGTCCTGCAGGGCGCCCAGGCGCTAGGAATGATCGCGCTGCGCGACCAGCCGCGTCCGGATGCGCGTGCCGGCCTTGAGAGGCTGCAGTCTCTCGGCGTGCGCTGCGTCATGCTGACCGGCGACAATGCACGCACTGCCACGTCGATCGGCAGCCTGCTCGGCCTCGACGTGCGGGCCGAGCTTCTGCCTGACGCCAAGCTCGCCGCGATCGCGGCCTACCGCGCCGAGGGACCGATTGCGATGGTCGGCGACGGCATCAACGACGCTCCGGCACTCGCTGCCGCATCGGTGGGCATCGCAATGGGCGGCGGCACCGACATTGCGCTGGAGACCGCCGACGTCGCCTTGATGAAGGAACGGATCGAAGGCGTAGGCGAGCTGATCTCGCTGTCGCGGGCGACCATGCACAACATCTGGCAGAACATCGCCCTCGCGCTCGGCCTGAAAGCCATCTTCCTGGTAACGACCCTCGTCGGCAGCACACCGCTCTGGATGGCGATCCTCGCCGACACCGGCGCAACGGTGCTGGTCACCGCCAACGCCCTGCGGCTGTTACGCTACGGTCGTCGAAGCCCGGACTGAAGGTCAGCGCCGCGCCTTCCCTGTGTCGAGGGCACTCGACCACACGCCACGCGGTAGATGTCATGTAGTCAATACGTCGCAGACCCTCGTGGACAAACCTGCCATCACGCTTTTGCGGCATACTCTTGCGGCGCGAAGCTGGCACACCGGGTCACGCGACCGTTTGTACCGATCTGATATTTGTCCACGACCAAGTCCGTACGGAAGCAGGCGATTATGTTGAGTCCTAGAATAGCGGCATTTGCACTGCTGCTCGTCAGCCAATTCTTCCTGCTTGGAGCCCGTGCCGACACTGCACCAGCACTGACGATCTGGCGTCTGCTCGACTACATGGCAATCGACTATGGCGGTGCGGTCCGAGACGGCGTTGTCGTCAGCAGCGAAGAATACAAGGAGATGGTCGAGTTCGTTGGGTCGGTGACGGAGAGGCTGGAAGGGTTGCCGGCGTCCGACGCCAAGAGCGATCTTCGCAAACGTGCCGTAGAGCTTCAGGGGGCCATTGAGAACAAGGAAAAGGCCGAGTTGGTCGCCGAACTCGCGCGCAATCTGGCCGCGGACCTGATCAAAGCCTATCCCGTGCCGCTGGCGCCTGCCGTTGTGCCGGATTATGCGGCCGGGCGCGTCCTGTATGCCGAGCATTGCGCGAACTGTCATGGTGCCCGCGGCAACGGCAAGGGACCTGCAGCAGCCGACCTCAAGCCCCCTCCCATCGACTTCACCGATAAGGAGCGCGCCATCGAGCGTAGCCTCTTCGCACTCTACCAAGTGATAGAGCAGGGCCTCGACGGCACCAGCATGGCGAGTTTCGCGCACTTGCCGTCCCAGGACCGCTGGGCACTTGCCCTTTACGTCGGCTCGCTGGCCTTTCCCGCTGCGGACGCCGCTAAAGGGCAGCAGCTCTGGCAGAGCGACGCGGACCTTCGCCAGCAGATGAACCTGATCAACCTGGTCGGCGAGCGGCCGGCGGTGCTGGCCAGTCGTGTGGGCGACGAAAAGGCAAGCGCCCTTCTGGCCTATCTTCGGCGCAATCCGGCGGCCGTAATACCCTCGACCAACGCCTCGCTTGCGCTCGTCCGCACGCGGCTGACCTCTGCAGTCCTTTCCTACGAACAAGGCGACCGTCGCGCTGCGACGGACTTTGCCCTGTCCGCCTATCTCGACGGCTTCGAACCCGTCGAGCCTTTGCTCTCGGCGCGCAACAAAGACCTCATGATCAGCATTGAAGGCGCCATGGGAGAACTGCGCGCCGCGATCGGACGCGGAGCAACTGTGGACGCCGTTCGCACGCAGGCAAAAACAATCGACGGTCTAGTGGACCAAGCCGAAGAGGCGCTCGACCCCCGCCATGCGAGCAGTGCATCGAGCTTTTTCGGCGCCTTCACCCTGCTTCTCCGCGAAGCCCTCGAAGCGCTCTTGATCGTGGTCGTCATGCTGACCATGTTGCGCAAAGCCGACCGACCGGAAGCCACTCGATATGTTCATGGCGGCTGGATCGCGGCCTTGGCCGTCGGCTTCCTCACATGGGGCCTCGCCACGTATGCAATTTCCATCAGTGGCGCGGATCGCGAGTTGACCGAGGGCTTCGGATCTCTCTTCGCTGCCCTGATTTTGCTGTGGGTCGGGATCTGGATGCATGGCAAGAGCCAAGCCGGCGAATGGCAGCGCTACATCCGTGACAAGCTCAATCGCGCACTCTCGCGCGAGTCGATGTGGGGTCTGTTCGGGCTGACCTTCGTCGTCGTCTATCGCGAGGTCTTCGAGACCATTCTCTTCTTCGCCGCCATATGGGACGAGAACAATGCCGGCGCCGTCCTTGCCGGCGCGGCATCGGCGGTGGCCATGCTTGCAATCATTGCCTCGGCGTTGATGCGCTACAGCCGTTCGTTGCCGATTGCCAAGTTCTTCGCTTTCAGCTCGATGCTGCTTGCCGTCCTTTGCGTGGTGCTTGTCGGAAAGGGCATTGCGGCCCTGCAGGAGGCGGGCTGGATTCCCATTGATCAACTGGCGGGGGTTATCCGCATGGATTTTCTCGGGCTTTATCCGACCATTCAGGGCGTCTCCGCTCAAGTCGCGATGGCGGCCTTATTGGCGATCGGTTTCTGGCAAAACCAGCGCCGCTCGTCGGCCAGGCAATAACGAATATTCTTCTGGCATTGCGATTCACCCGTCAGCCCACCAGCGCTGAATCGTATCAACGCACCGTATTCTTCGTTGTTCAGTTCGCAGGTTCACGCCGATGCTCTTCCCGCGTTCTCCAGAGCAACAACGCAAGACCGCTCACGATCGAAATGTCGGCGAAATTAAACGCTGGCCAATGGTACATGCCAACATGGAAGTCGAGAAAATCGGTCACGGCGCCGAACCGCATACGGTCCATAATGTTGCCGAGTGCACCGCCAATAGTCAGACCGATAGCGGCGGCGTCCAACTTCCGGTCGGTGCGCCACAGCCAGACGGAAAGGCCTGCGACGGCCAAGAGGCCAGTAATCGCCAGCGCCCACCAGGGAAGGTTAGCCAACAATCCGAAGCTCACGCCGCGATTGCGCACGAGGATGAGATTGAAGACCGACAACACCTCGATTCCGGCTTCCAGCCGCGGCCCCATCGAAATGGCGATGGCCTTGCTTGCCTGATCAACGATGGATGCAGCAAGCGCGCAGCCGATTCCGACGTCCTGCACCGGCCGCATTAGGCCGTGCGACCGGCCTGCTGCAGGTCGGCGCGTGCGTGGCCAATGATGGACCAGGCCGAGTGCAGGAAGAGCCCGGCTATCACCGCAGCGACTACGAGGTCAGGCCACGGCGTTCCTGTCCACCAGACGAGTGCTGCCGCAACGACGACGGCCGCGTTGCCAATGGCGTCGTTGCGCGAGAACAGCCAGACCGCCTGGACGTTCGCGTCGCCGGTACGATGAGGAATGAGGACGAGAGCCGCAGCGACATTGACCGCAAGCGCAACCGCGCCAAAAATGCCCATCAGTTCGGCATGGGGTTGGCTGAGGACCAGCACGCGGTATCCCGTGAACACGATCACGCCGACGCCGAGGGCCGCGAGGAAAATGCCCTGCAACAGTGCCGCACTCGCCCTGGCCCTCAGTCCCCACCCAATGGCGATCAGACCAAGAAACGAAATCAGCCCGTCACCCAGGAAATCGAGGGCGTCGGCCTTGAGCGATTGCGAGCCGGCGAGGAAGCCGCCGACAATCTCGATTGCGCCGTAACCGACGTTAAGAAGGATGACGATCCAGAGGGCACGCTTGTATGCCGGTTTTACATGGGAAAGGTCCGGGACCCTGTCGTCGTCGTCATCGGCGCCAAGCTTTGTGAGCTGGTAGCCTAGACCGGTGATCGTCCGTTCAAGCTCCGGCAACGATGTTCCCTTGTCACCCAGCTTGAGTGTCATCTCCTGGGAGGCGATCGAAACCCTGACATCGTCGATCCCGGGCAACTTGCGAGCTGCGCCTTCAATCTTCGCTGCGCACGAGGAGCAATCCATGCCGGTAACGCGATATCGCACCGTGCGTTCAAGGGTTGTCGCGTCCATATCGCTTGTCCTTTGTCCTGCGTCGCGCGATCATACATCCTGTAGTAACTACAGGAACAAGAGGTCATCCGTGATGATGCCTATCGGTACTCTGGCCAAGCAAAGCGGCGTTCATATCGAGACGATCCGCTACTATGAGCGTGTCGGCGTATTGCCGAAGGCGCTGCGTGCCGCCAATGGTCGCCGGATCTATGGCCAGCAGGATGTAAGAAGGTTGGCGTTCATCCGCCACGCTCGCGACCTTGGCTTTGAACTGGCCTCCGTGCGCGCGCTGCTCGCCCTGCAGGAGACGCCTGAATTGTCGTGCAAGTCCGCGTCGGATCTGGCGTCCGCTCAACTGTTGGCGGTCGAGAGCCGATTGAGCCGCCTGAACGTACTGCGCGACGAATTGAAGCGAATGGTGCGTAGCTGCAAGAACGGCCGCGTCATGGATTGTCGCGTGATCGATGCGCTCTCGACGATGGTTTGATTCTTCAGCTCCTCCCGTTTCAATTGTCGGCGGGTGGCCCGGGCAACTCGATGGTTATGGGCCCGGTTGGTGGTGCGGCCGGCGGGCGCGTCACGATCTGGGGAAAGGCGATGAGCAATCCCACCATCAGGATTTGCAGCGCGAGAAACGGCACCGCTCCCCAATAGATTTGCGACGTCCGAATTGTAGCGGGCGTTACGCTGCGTAGATTGTAGAGCGCGATCCCGAAAGGTGGATGCATGAACGAGGTCTGCAGGTTGACGGCCAGCAGTACCGTGAACCAAACCATGTCGATGCCATGCTGCCGCGCCAAGGGAGCGATCAGCGGCAGCACGATGAAGGCGATCTCGAAGAAATCCATGAAGAATGCGAGGACGAAAATCGCAGCATTGACGAATACGATGAAACCAAGCTGACCGGCCGGCAGATGGGCGAAGAGCGATTCGATCCAGAGGTCGCCGCCGACGCCGCGAAAGACCAGTATGAAGAACGAGGCCCCCAACAACAGGAAGATGATGCCGGAGCAGAGTATCCCGGTGACATCTAGAGCCTGCCGGAGGTTGCGGCCGGTCAGCTTTCGGCTCACCAGACCCACGAGCAGGATGGCGCAAACGCCGATGGCACCGCCTTCGGTCGGTGTCGTGACGCCGAAGTAGATTGCGGCCAAAACCGCCGAGACGATGATCAGAGGTGCACCAGCCGCCCGCAGCACTTCGACGAGTATTTGCCATCGCGTCGCGGCCTCATGCTCCGGCGCCGGCGGTGCCCATTCCGGAAAGCAGCGCGTGGCAAAGAAGATGTAGAGCAGATACAGCGCGATCAACAGCGCAGCCGGCAACAGCGCGCCGCGGTAGATCTCGAGAAGCGACACTTCGAGCTGTTCGGCGAGGATGATTAGAACCAGGCTGGGCGGAATGACCTGGGCGAGAGTACCGGCTGCGGCGACCACGCCCGTGGCAAGTCGCGGATCGTACTTCGAGCGGAGCATCACCGGTAAAGTCATGAGTCCGATGGCGACGACGGACGCCGATACAAATCCCGTAATCGCCGACAGGGCCGCGCCGACGATGATCGTTGTATAGGCGAGTCCTCCGGCAAGTCTTCCGAACAGGCGATTGAGTGCCACGAACATATCCTGGGCGATGCCTGTACGTTCGAGCAGCATTCCCATGAAGATCAGCAGCGGTAGCGCCAGCAGGTTATCGTTGTTGAATACGCCCTGGATCCTGAAGACCATGTTGATGAGGAAGGCAGGGTGGAAGTGGCCTGTCGTGATGCCGATGATTCCGAAAGCGCCACCGACAGCTGCCAAGGTGAAGGCGACCGGAAATCCGAGGAACAAGGCCAGCACGAGGCAGAGGAACATCGCGGGCGCGAAGATCTCGCCCATGTCAGCTCTTCTCGATCAGCATATTGCGGCGCACGGGTCGCGGCAGAACGCCTCTGATGCACGCGACGCAGCGGATCGCCTCGGCCACGCCTTGCAGGCCGAGCAGGAGGAAACCGCCGGGAATGAAGCCCTTTATGATCCAGCCGGGAATCTCACTCGTGCTTTCGCGGGTTGCCCGGCTTTCGCCGGAGAGAAAAGAGGTCAGAAAATGCGGAGTGCTCACCCATACAAGCACCACGCAGACGGGAAGAAGGACCAGGCAAATGCCGGCGAGATCGAGCCACGCAAGTCCGCGCTCGCCAAGCTTTTCCGTCGCGATATCGATACGGACGTGCTCGTCGCGCTGGAAGGTATAAGCCGCCATCAGGAGGACGGTGGCGGCAAAGAACTGCCATTGGAGGTCGAACGCCGATGAGTAGGCGATAGAAAGCAGTTTCCGGCTCAATGCATTCAGGGTGATGAGGATTGCATTGGCGAGCAGTCCCCATCGCACGACCCTGGCAACGGTCCTGTTCAGCGCATCGATTCTATTCGCGATTTCAAGCAGGTGTCGCATGATCTGTTCCGGACATTCCGCATATGATGCGACCTGTAGCCCCTACAGGATCAAGACGGAATGCTGTGTGCGCCTTTCTGAAGGCTCTCGGGATCCAGCCGCGTCCGGATGCGCGCTGGCGACAATGCATGCACGTCCATATCGATCGGCAGCCTGGTGGGCCTCGACGTGCGGACCGAGCTTCTCTTCGACGCCAAGCTTGCCGCGATCGGGGCTTATCGTGCCGAAGGACCGATTGCGCTGGAGGGCGATGTCATTAACGATGCCGGCGCTCGCCGCCGCATCGGTCGGCGTCGCGATGGGCGGCGGCATCGATGTTGCGCTGGAGACCGCCGACGTCGCTCTGATGAGGGAGCGGATCGAAGGCGTAGTCGAGCTGATCTCGCATGTCATCGCCGAACAAGTTATTTTGCGTGGACGCGGATGGGATCCTGAAAAGTCCCCTTGAAGGGCTTTCCTCCAAGCATACCCTTCATCGTGCCGTTGGCTTCTTGGGCCGACAGCTCCGCAGTTCCGGTTCGGCCGTCACTGCAGACCACGACCGCCGAGCCGGTCTGATCCTCGTCGAGATTCCATCGACCTTCGCAGCTCGCGCCCTTGTCGCTGCGCAACAGCACCACGCCTCCAATGCCATCGGATCGCCGGCTAAAGGTGCCAGTGAACGTCTCGCCGTCAGAGGTTTCGCCCGATGCGGGCACTGTGCCAGAGCATCCCGTCAGCGCAAGTAGCGCGAATGCATAGATGAGTCGTCTCATAGGATACTCCTGAAGGTTAGGTGGTGGGTCATGCACATCCAGAAGATCTTTGACTTGGGAGCTGCACACAGGCTCCTTCGTCGGCTTGGGGGGAGCCGACCGCTCCTTGGTCACAGGGCGTCATTCCGATATGCTAGGATTCTCAGTGCATTTATGACGACAAGCAGCGTGGATCCTTCGTGGACTGCGACAGCCGGTCCTATTCCCAGGCCGATGATTGTCGCAGGCACCAGCAGTGCCACCACACCGAGACTGACAAACAGGTTTTGCAGGATGATGGAGCGCGTATATCGGCTGAGACCAACGACAAAGGGAAGATGCTCAAGCCTGTCTGCCATCAAGGCAACATCCGCAGTTTCCAGCGCCACATCGGAACCTGCAGCGCCCATGGCGATGCCAACCGTAGAGGCCGCCATGGCCGGAGCATCATTGACACCGTCTCCGACCATCGCGATCAGCCGCGACTCCTCCTTAAGAACACCAATGATCTTGACCTTGTGCTCGGGCATAAGATCACCGCGGGCGTCATCGAGGCCAACTTCGCTAGCAATCGCATCTGCTACTTTCTGATGATCACCCGAAAGCATCACCATGCGGCGAATACCCAGTTCACGCAGACGAGCGATCACCTGCCGTGCGGCCGATCGCGGCGAGTCCATCAGCCCGATGACACCGAGATCCCTCTCCCCCTTCTTGATCACCATCGTTGTCCGCCCAGAATTGCGGAGTGATTCGATCGCGGACCTGGCGTCAGGACTGATAGCTGGTACACCATCCGCGCCGAACATCTCCGCTTTCCCGATCCACACGACATCGCCACCGATCTTAGCCTGGAGGCCGCGTCCGGTGAGGCTCTGCACGTCGCTCGCGGGCTCCAGCGTTCGATTCCCAAGGCGCTGACGTCCGTCCCGCACAATCGCGAGCGCCAGGGGATGGTCGCTGGCGGATTCCACGGCCACCGCGACTGCCAGCAACTCCTCGGCCGTTACCCCTTCCACTGGCTCAACGTCGGTGATGCGAGGGGTTCCCTCGGTCAGGGTACCCGTCTTGTCGAATGCGATGGCGCGGACGGCGCCCAATGCTTCGAGCGGCGCGCCGCCCTTGATGAGAACGCCGCCCCGAGCCGCTCGTGCAACGCCCGAGAGCACGGCACTTGGCGTTGCGATAGCCAGCGCACAAGGGCTGGCGGCAACAAGCACCGCCATTGACCTGTAGAAACTCGCGGCAAACGGTTCGTCGACGACCAGCCCTGCCCCTAACAGCAAGACGGCCAGGATCAAGACGGCTGGAACGAAGAACCGCTGAAACTTGTCGGTGAAGCGTTGCGTAGGCGACTTGCGAGACTCCGCCTCGCTGACCATCTTAACGACCTTCGCCAGAACGGTCTCACTCGCCTTGCGAGTCACCTGGACTTCGAGCGCCCCCGAGCCATTAATGGTCCCTGCGAAGACACGCGACGAAGAGGCAATGATCTCCGGTCTAGTCCGTGCGATGTCGAGGTCTGGAACGGGCTGTTTGTCGACCGGAATGCTTTCGCCCGTTACAGGCGCCTGGTTTACGCTCGACTGTCCCTGGATCACGAAGCCATCCGCAGGTAGTCGTTCGTTCGGCCGCACGACGACGACGTCGCCAACGGCCAATTGATCAACCGGAATCTCATGCGTCTGTCCGTCACGCTTCACGGTCGCAGTCTGGGGCGCAAGCTCGGCAAGGGCTTCTATGGCCTGCGTAGCCCGGCCCATGGCAAAGTGCTCAAGCGCATGTCCAAGGCTGAATAAAAACAGAAGCAATGCGCCTTCGGCCCAGGCGCCGATGGCCGCCGCGCCCGCCGCCGCCACCAGCATAAGCGTGTCGATCTCGAACCTGCCGCGGCGTATGTTGTCAAAGGCTTTGCGTACAGTGTAGGAGCCGCCCGCCAGATAAGCCCCGCAATAGAGTGTCAGCGATACCCAACCGGGTGCCCATTCCCCTTGTTCGATCGCGAAGCCTAAGCCTACCAGCAGTCCGCTCCCGAGCGATAGGATCAACTCGGCATACCGACCAAGGAAGCCCGCATGTGAATGTGAATGCCTACTTCCCTTCTGCCCGTGTGGCTCTCCCTTCGCATGAGAGTGCGAATGTGGTTTCTGCGTTTCGTTCGTTGGGAATTGGGTCGGCATGAGATGTCTTCCTAAAACTTAATAGTGGCTGTCGTGCCGCTCGGTGAGGTCAGTTCTAATGACAAGGCGGAATATGGCCGCAGCGCTGATGTGCTGCTCCCTACCAACCTGCCCGCGGTGGTGGGCCGAAGCACGATCTGCTCGCGGTTCGCCCCCGAAACGACAGTCACGATGGCCTTGTAGTTGCTCGTATCGATCGGTGCATTCTGACGGTACAGGCAAAGCGTTACTTCGCGTTCGCCTACCAGCAGTTCTACCTCCACATCGGCAATTTCCTGCATCTTGCCGTCATGAGGGCCGGTGACAATGTCTCTGCCGTCCTGGGCCTGCGACAAGTTCGAAAACAGGAACAACGCGGCAATCAATACAAACGCTTTCATCGGCCGATTCCTTGCTGAATCAATTCCCCCGTCACTCTCCCCAGTTCGTTCGGAATGTAGGCGATGCGCATTCGTCTACTGCGCCCTTCGATTTCAACTCCGTTCTCGTACTTCCAGTCGGTTAGCTCTCTTCCATCGCCTGCTTCGACGACCTCCCATGACGCAACGATCGACGCGTCCAGGGGTTTGCACAATCTTTCCAGGCGCTGCGCGACGTTGACCGCGTCGCCCACGAGGGTGAACTCGTCATGCGAGCCACTGCGGAGGACGCCGCCTATCGCGGTACCAAAATGCAGACCGATACCAGCGCGTGGATTCACGTCGCACCGGCGCCGCCGCATCTCGGACGAGTCATGCAGCATACCACTCAGGTGGACGGCGCATTCCAAGGCGCGTGCAGCGTCGTCCGCCGTTGATTTCGGCTGGCCAAAGGCCGCCATCACTCCATCGCCTAGGAACTTGTCGATCACCTCCGTGCGCAAATACTTCGCGCGTTACCAGTTCCCGGAATTCAGCTAGGAGCCTGGCCAGCATTTCCAAGGGGATCGTCTCGCTCAGACTCGTGAACCCGCGCAGGTCAACGAACATCACCGCCACTTCGCGTCGACCGAGGGCAAGGGAGGTTCCTGTCGCTTGCAGCTCCGTCAGGACAGTCGGCGAGAAGAAGCGACTGAGATTGGCGCGTCGTCGTTCCGCCAGGACCGCAGTCCTCAGGATGACATTGTGATCGTGAGTGAGCAAACCGCAGACCAGCGCGGCAAAGCCGAACGCTGCGGCGAGTGCCGCTTCCGTGAGAAACGCTGACCACGCGTGGGCCGCGCCCTTTCCCAAGTGGGCTTCCACCGCGACGGTCAGCAGTGCCAGCCAACCCAAAATTACCAAACCTGAGAACAGGAAAACAAGCACCGGCCGTAGACGGAGGGCAACATGGGTCAGCAGAACGAAGCCGATTGCGAGCGACGGTGCCGTGAGCGTGTGATCGAGATCCTTGCCGGGCGCAAAGAGATGCTCGTGAAAGAGAATGAAAACGAGCATCGCATCGAAAACCACATAGAGCCAAGAGAGCCACGTCGTCCCTCTTCGGAGTTCTGCGAGAATCAATGCTGTGATCGTCAGGGCGCCGTAGACAACGATGATGTTCTCATAGACGATTCCGCTGTCCTGCGTGCCAGCGAGGCCGAGATTCACGACCAATATCGCGAGGGCCACGAGGCGCAGCCACGCCGATCTGCGCTCGCGATGCCAGCGGCGCTGCCCGGCGTTCAGCGACAATTTCTCTGCCACGACACTAAGCATTCTTTGCGAGTACATTTCCTGTCGGCCGCCCTGGAGATGGGGCAGCTGTTCCATTCGGAACGAGGGGTGGGGACGCGGCGGCCCCGCGGGACTGCCGCGCCTTGATTCCCTTAGAACTTGGCCTGACCTGACTTTCCGGCGGCGTTCTTTAGCACTAGGGTTACCTGTGCGCCGGACGGAATGGTCGCCTTCGCTTCGCCCTTCAGCGAGCTATCGCCGGAGACGGCGAGTTGCACGGTTTCGCGAGAGGATCCGGCAACGATCAGCACAGAGCCGCTAAAGCCTTTAGCGGACGTCGGCTTGTTGCTTTCGTCGAGCAGGTTGATGGACACGGCGTTGCCGACCATCACAAGCTCGGCATGCACCCCGGCCACATCGTGGACGGGCCCGCCGTTCGGTCCCTTGGTAGCGGCGTGGTTATGCTGCGCCACCGCCATGCCAGCCCACAGCATCAGCATCGCTGCGATCATGATCTTCTTCATGCCATCTCCTCTTTTTGAACAGGTTTGTCTCGATGAAACAGGGCGTACAGAGCCGGTAGAACGACCAGCGTCAGGATCGTCGACGAGATGATCCCGCCAATGACGACGGTGGCCAGTGGCCGCTGCACTTCGGCGCCTGCGCCTGTTGCGATCGCCATGGGCACGAAGCCCAGCGACGCGACTAGCGCGGTCATGAGTACAGGACGGAGCCTCTTCATGGCCCCCTCGCGCACGGCGTCCGCGACCGTGCGCCCCTGGTTTCTCAGTCCCTGGATAAAGGTGATGATGACCAGGCCATTCAACACGGCAACGCCAGACAAGGCGATGAAGCCGATGCCTGCACTGATCGAGAGCGGAATGTCCCTGAGCACGAGAGCAGCCACACCGCCGGTCAGAGCCAATGGCACACCGCTGAAGACCAGGAGTGCATCGCGAACCGCTCCCAAACTCATGCACAGGAGGACGAAGATCAACATCAACGCGACCGGCACGACGATAGCAAGGCGCTTTGTAGCGCCGACAAGCTGCTCGAACTGGCCGCCCCAACCGATCCAGTAGCCCGCCGGCAGCTTGACTTGTTCAGCGACGCGACTCTGCACTTCGCTTACGAAGGAACCGAGATCGCGGTCGCGCACATTCGCTGAAACGACGATGCGCCGCTTACCGTTCTCGCGGCTGATCTGATTGGGACCTGGTGCGATTTCGATCGAGGCCACGGCGGAGAGCGGCACATACGGGGCCGCCATGCCAAGGCCAGTCTGCACAATCGCGCGACCATCCTTGGCTCCGTTCTCCTTTCCCGCCACTTGCGCAGGAATGGGAATCGGAAGCAACGACAGGGCATCGACATCAACGCGCATGCGCTCTGGTAGCCGGATCACGATATCGAAACGGCGGTCGCCCTCGAAGATCAACCCCGCCTCTCGGCCTCCGACGGCGATCTCCACCACCTCCTGGAGTTCCGCCAGCGTAATGCCATAACGCGCGAGAGCCGCACGGTTGGGTTTCACAGTGAGCATCGGCAAGCCGCTCACCTGTTCGGTCTTCGCGTCGGCAGCGCCGGGTACGGCCTGCACGACGGACTGGACCTTGGTGGCAATTGACAGAAGCGTATCGAGGTCGTCGCCGAAGATCTTGATGCCGAGATCGCTGCGAACACCGGAGATCAGCTCATTGAAGCGCATCTGGATGGGTTGCGTGAACTCGTAATTATTGCCGGGGATCTGCTCGACACGCTTTTCGATGGCCGCCACCAGGTCGGCCTTGGAGCGGTTGGGATCTGGCCATTCGGATCGCGGCTTTAGGAAGATGAAGTTGTCGGCGACATTCGGCGGCATCGGGTCGGTTGCGACCTCGGCCGTGCCGATCTTGGCCGCGACCTCCTTGACTTCCGGAAATTCCAGTATCGCCTTCTCAAGCGCTTCTTGCATCTGTACTGACTGGGTCAGGCTGGTGCCGGGTATGCGCATCGCATGCATGGCGATGTCGCCCTCGTCGAGTGAGGGAATGAACTCCCCGCCCATGCGCGAGGCCGCGACGCCCGCCACGCCTACCAGCACCAAGGCCATCGCAACGACGACGTAGCGCAACCGGATGGCGCCTTCGAGCGCCGGTGCGTAAAGGCGCAGGGCGCCGCGCATGAAGAAGTTCTCCTTCTCGGAGACCTTCCCGGTGACCAGAAGCGCCACTGCTGCAGGCACCAGTGTCATCGAGGCAATGGCGGCTCCCAAAAGAGCCATGAGTACTGTGAGGGCCATGGGCGTGAACATTTTCCCTTCCACGCCGGTCAGCGTAAGGATGGGCAGATAGACGACGCCGATAATCACAGTGCCAAACAGGCTCGGTTTGATGACCTCGCTGGCACCCGCAAGAATCGTCTCGAAGCGCTCATTCCGCGTAAGCAGCCGACCGCGCTTGTGCTGCTCCTCGGCCAGCAGGCGCAGGCAGTTCTCGACCACGATCACCGCACCGTCGACGATAATGCCGAAGTCGATGGCGCCAAGGCTCATCAGATTGGCGCTGATATGGTTCTCCACCATGCCGGTGATGGTGAAGAGCATCGACAGCGGAATGACGCAGGCCGTGACGAAGGCTGCGCGGAAGTTGCCGAGAATCAGGAACAGCACGACCACGACCAACAGAGCGCCTTCGAGCAAATTCTTCTCGACTGTCCAGACTGTTGCCTCGACAAGCTTGGTCCGGTCGTAGATCACCTTCGCCACAACTCCGTCAGGCAACGAGCGAGCAATCTCGTCCAGCTTGGCGCCAACGCGCTGAGCGGCCGTCCGGCTATTCTCGCCGATCAGCAGCATCGTCGTGCCGATGACGGTTTCCTTGCCGTCGAGCGTCGCGGCGCCCGTCCGCAGGTCGGTTCCTTCCTTGACCTCCGCCACGTCAGAAATGCGGATGGGTACTCCGCCGCGTGTGCCGATGACTATGTCGCGGATCTCCGGCAGAGTATTCACTTGGCCGGGCGTGCGGACAAGGTATTGCTCGCCGTTGCGTTCAATGTAGCCTGCGCCGACATTCGCATTGTGTGTCGCCAGCGCCTGCATCACATCGCGGAAAGTGAGGCGATAGGACATCAGCTTCGTGGGATCGGGCAGCACGTGGAACTGCTTCTCGTAACCGCCGATCGTGTTGACCTCGACAATGCCTGGCACCGTGCGGAGCTGCGGCTTGATGATCCAATCCTGGATCGTCCGCAGGTCCGTGGCCGAATAGGGTTCGCCGTCCGGCCGCTTCGCCCCAGGCTTGGCTTCGACCGCATACATGTAGATCTCGCCGAGACCAGTTGAGACCGGCCCCATCGCGGTTTCTGTGCCGGGGGGAAGCTGCTCCTTGGCCTGCTGGATGCGCTCGTTCACGAGCTGGCGGGCGAAGTAGATGTCAGTACCGTCTTTGAAAACGACGGTGACCTGACTGAGGCCATAACGCGACAGAGAGCGCGTGTATTCGAGCTTCGGCAGGCCGCCCATCGCGGTTTCCAGTGGGAAGGTGATGCGCTGCTCGACCTCCAGGGGCGAGTAGCCCGGCGCAACAGTGTTGACCTGCACCTGCACGTTGGTGATGTCGGGCACCGCATCGATCGGTAGGCGCGTGAAGTTCCACGCACCTAGCGCACCGACCGCGATGCTCATCACGATGACGAACCAACGGTTCTGGATGGAGAACGCCAGGATTTTATTGATCATGTTCGGCCTCTCGCCTCAGTGTTCGTGAGCGGCGCCGGCCTTGCCGATCTCCGCCTTGATCACGAAGCTGTTCTTGGCTGCATAAACGTCACCGGCGACGAGACCGAATATTACTTCTGCCCAATCGGCATCCCGATTACCCAGCTCGACCTCTCTCGCCTCGAACGTTTCGCCGTTGCGAACGAAGACGACGTTTTTGCCTTCGAGCGTTTGAAGAGCGTTTGTACTGACGGCGACATCGACTGGCCGCGCCGACAGGACGACCTTCCCGTCGACGAACAAGCCCGGACGCAGGCGTCCACTGTTGGGAACGATTGCCCGCGCTATGGCCGATTGCGTATCGCTAGCGCCGATTGGCGAAAGGTAGTCGATCTTGGCTTCGATAGGCGCACCGCCGTCGCCAACGTCGATGGAAACAGCGTCCCCGATCCGGACTTTCGAGAAATCCTTCCGGAACACCGCGAAATCGACCCACATGGTGGAGAGGTCGGCGATTGTAAAAATCGGCCGCGCTTCCGATGCGAACTCACCCAGCGTGCCGTCGCGGTCGATCACGGTGCCGTCGATCGGTGCTTTGAGTTCATAAACGGTCAGGCTCTGGTTGCTCTCGACGCTCGCGAGCACATCGTCTTTCTTAGCCTTGTCGCCCAGCCGCTTGCGCATACTGCGGATGACGCCGGGGAAGCGTGGGGTCACCTTGACCAGGGTCTCTTGGTTGGGCTGCACCGTGCCATTCAGCTGCAGAATATCGCGCAGTTCCCGGGGACTTGCTGTCAGCAGCTCGATACCTGCGGCCGTCACCTGCGCATCGGTGAGCTTTACACCCTCATCGTGGCTGTCCCCTTCCTTCTCGCCGTGTCCGCCTTTGGCGCCGGCGGCGGCTTTGGACTGGTTGGCAAATCGCGTATCGAAGACGTAGTAGCCGGCGGCGGCCAAAATGCCGGCGCATATGACTGCCACCGTCAAATAGCCTAGCGCCTTCTTTGCAAAATTCATCATCGTGCCCTCGTAACGTTCACGGGGCTCGCGGTGAGTCCCTCAATTGTGGCAACGGCCGAATGGAAGCTCGTCAGCGCCTCGTGCTCCTTCAGCTCCGCGTCGGCGACAGTCTGATAAGCGTCCAGGATTTCCAGCACGGTGAAGCGTCCCTGGCCGTACCCCGTTTCGATGGTCGCGTAAGTCTGGCGTGCCGCGGGCAAGATCGTCTTGCGAATGAGATCAAGCTGGATGAGCTGGTTATTTGCGGTGTCGTGTGCTTTCGCCACGACTGCAATCAGGGCAAGCCGGTTGGAGGCTCGCTCCGCATGAGATTTACGGGAGTTTTCTTGCGCTTCTTGGATTCCGCCCCGGTTTCTATCCAACACCGGAAACGGCATTGAAACACCTAGTCGGACAGCACTCTGCTGGGTGTCGGAGTAGTAGCGCCAGCCTACGCTGGCCGTGACGTCGGGAATGGGCTTCAGGCGTGCGACCAGCAGTTCGCCGTCACGTTGGGCCCGTATGGCCGTCCAGCGCATGAGCTGCGGATTGTCGTCGATCGCCTTGATCAAGACTTCGAGCGGTGCAGGACGGACAAGACGATTAAAGTCGCCGGAAACAGACGTAAAGGCTGGGAGATCACGCCCCATTAATCCGGTGAGCTCCCTCCGAGCTACCGCAAAAGCCAGGCGCGCGCGTTCGCGTTCCAGCCTCGTCACGCCGACCGCGGTCTGGGTCCGCGTGACTTCGGACGGCGACGAAGCACCCGCATCGACCCGGCGCTGCATCAGCGGCACAAGCCGCTCAAGGGTGGCCGCCTGACGCTCCAGAATCTGGATACGCCTCTGCACCGAAAGCGCCTCGACGAAGGCGAGCGTCGTTTCCGAAAGGAGTTCCAGCCGGGTCGCGTCCTTCTCCCACTTCATCGCATCTGCATCGCCGAGTGCTGCGGACACACGCGCGTCGCGCTTCCCGCCCAGCTCGATGAGCTGGCTCAGCATCAGCGTCGTCTCGGCACCGCCGACATTCTCGGAATTGCCCGGCGCGAAATTGTCGATTTCGAAGCCTATCGTCGGATTGGGCATTGCGCCCGCCTGACGGCGTCGGCCATCGGCCATACCGATGTTGCGGTCAGCGATATCGATGCGCGGGCTGGCATTTACAGCCTGCTGTAGAGCCTGACGAAGGGTCAGCACGCCGTTCGGCGCGGGCTGCTGACCGCTTGTCGTCGTGCGATGCGCAGCCAGAGGCGGAGTCTGCGACGAGGCACCGCTTGTATGCGTGACGACGAGCAGCGCTGCGCACAACGCTCCCACTACGCGGATTGACATGATTTGATCCCAGAAAAGCGTTCATCAGCACGCCGCACCGGAAACTTCGGCACGACGATCGAAAACAAGGCGGGATCAGTTCTTGGGGGGGCGCCCTGTTATGCGCGAAAAGGCAACGGACACCTGCACAAGGCGTCCCTCAGGCACTTCGGAAGAAGCGTCGGCAGCGAAGAGAACGGATGCTGCGGTGAAATAAGGCGACACCGAGCAGCTATGACAGGCTTCCGCGCCCTGGCCGCCCTCGTCCTCGAGATCGTTTGGCGCGCTGGAAACCACGGTCTGCCCTGCGCTCATCCCGGCGCTACTCGCGCTAAAATCGCTAATAACATGTACGATACTAGCGAGTGCTAAGAACAGCACGCAGAACATCCGGACGAAGCGTACACTCCGTCGAAATGCCGATGCCAGCTGATGTCCGATAGTATTCACCAAAATCTCTTATCTACGAGCGCGAAGGGGTTATACAATCACGTCAGTGGTGATGCTGCGTTGCGCCCCAGAGAGCTTCACAACAGTGCCTTCGCCAGGTTTCAGGCCGACTTCGGACGGATCGGTCACCTTTGCACTTGAACCTCTAGTCGTTGGAGGGTGCAAGCTGGGGTTGGTTGTCGTGACGCCGGACGATCGAAAGCAACGTGCCGTTAGCAGCGAACAGTGCCAGCAAGTTTTGTGATTCTGTGCGCTGGCGATGATCTTTCAGGTACCACCATTCAGCCCAAGTGATGCCGCGCAAGGTGCCCTTCGTCTTGAAGGGTTTGCCCAATAGTCGAACCGCATTCGCAAACGTCGATGAGCCAGGCATTAGTCGGTCCGCTAGCGGCGGCTCGTATTTCGTTCCGATCTCCCGCGAACAACCGCCTACGATTAGAAGAAGAACGGTCAAACCAAGCGCAATGGAGGTCTTGACGAGCATTCCCGTCTGAAGGGCGCCGCGCCAGCTGGTGGCCAAGCGCTTACCATAAGCAAGCTCCTGAGATATATTAAAGCCTTCGCTGCCCTTCTGCTTCGCGAAGGAGCTGGTCTTCTATCTGAAATGTGGTGTGCCGTATGTTGAAGGTCGTTTTCATGCCTTCGTTCGCAGCGACCAGGATCGCCCTCGCTTGGGTAATGTCAGACACGACTAAATGACTGCTAATTGCGTCGATACCGGATGTGATCGTCCAGATGTGCAAGTCATGCACAGCTATCACGCTAGGAATCTCCTTCAATTTGCGCTCGAGTAGCAGCATGTCGACTTCGGGAGGCGTGCCCTCCATAAGGATGTGGATCGCCTGCTTCAGCAGCATCCAGGTGCGCGGAACAATGAACAGACTAATGCCGGCGCTGATGATGGGGTCGGCCAGCCTCCAGCCTGTCAGCATGACGACAATTGCGGCGATTATGACCCCGAGCGAGCCGAGCTGGCGCTCAACACCTCGAAGTACGCCCCTTTTACATTGAGGCTTGTCGACGATCCTGCCGACAGCAACTTCATGCTGACTAAATTGACGACAAATCCTGCTGCGACAACCGCTAGCATGGGCCCACCCAGAATATCCGGCGGGTTCAAGAAGCGATGATAGGCTTCGTAGCAAATGTAATGACGGCCATCAGAATCGTGGAGCGTCCAATCGGCCAATGAATAACTGTTCGCCGCCACAAACACGGCTAAGTTCGGCTTGCCGGCGGATGCATATCGCCATGAGGACCAATCCTGCACTTTGACCCGGTCGTCGTCGCGTCGTCGATAATTCCGTTGCGATCCACCGTAAAGTTGATCATGCAATTCGTGGCCTTAAAGATAACCTGTGACTTCGGTCCTGTTACCGCTTGATTGGCGAACATGTACCCAATCGCCTGGCCACCGTCCGCCGTCGGGTAGTCGTGATGCGGCTTTCCCCAAGACTGAATGAGGTGAGCGGCACTGTGACCAACCCAGTCGCGGATGCTCAGATCTTTCACCGTTCCCGATGACATTGGTCCGCATGCCACCAGGGCGGTGGCGGCTAATGAAAGCGCCAAGTACGTACGAATACCCATTACCGAGTTCTCCTCTTTCTATTCATCAAGTGCGCTATCTAGCTCTCATCGAATCTCGCGAAACTCTTTACCCGCGTGCTCTCTAGGGAATCGGAGGTTGCTCTGGGCTGATGATCTTTTCAGTGGGGCCGCCAGACTCAGTAGACCCAGGGTAGGCCCTTGCAGTTGATCGAGCGAGAGTCGGAAACTACTCAGCACTGCTTCGAAGCTTACCAACAACAGTTAGGCCTCGCGAACATCGCAGGCACCGTACCTCTCTTGCTCATCCAGCCGTCTCTTCGCCAAACAGAAACCGTCGAATTTGGTCTAGGCCGCCTACAGGCAGGCCTTCCGGCCACGTGGCCTCTGGCCCGAACGGTCGGATAACGATTTCCGCCAATCAAGGAGATGCCGGCCGTCGTCAGATCGGAGGGCTCGGAGGGCTACTTTTTCATCCCGTCCATTATGCCTTTGCCCTTCCCGTCCATCATGCCCTTGCCCATGCCGTCCATCGGCTTTCCATCCTGCATCATCTTGCCATCCATCGTCATCGACTGGCCTTCCTTCATGTGCCCGTCCTTCATTTTCATCGTGCCGTCCGGCATGATCGTGCAGCAGCCAGCCATGGTCATTTCTTTGTCCATCGGACCCACCGCCTTGCCGTCCTTCATCATCATCATCTTGCCATCCTTCATCATGACGCCATCCATGTCGGCGGCGACAACGCTGGAAGCAAGGAAGGACACAGACAAGAGCGCAACAGATGCGGCTGTAAAGGTATTGAACTTGGTCACAGTACACTCCTTCGCTTTTCTTTATCGAGGGTCGAATCCTCGGCTTCTCATTTAGTGCCGTGGCGCCAGCGCGAGCGGTAGCCTCGGAAACTACTCAGATCGGCGCGAGAGAATTGGTTACGACAAGGGAACAAACGCGGATGGTCCGAATAACGTCATCCGCCGGCTGCCTGCGCGGCTTGATCTAAATCAAGAAGTGCGGGAGCGGTACGTGCGAATCTGAGTAGTTTCCGAGGCTACCGCTCCCGCATGCTCGACGGTCATGATGTTCGCTAATCACCCGGGTTTGCGGTTCGGCATCAGAAAATCGAGGATTCATCACAATGAGAACTCATTATCTTTGCTGGTTGCGCGTGTTCCTGATCGCTGTCACGACGGGAAGCTGTTTCATATTCGTCAGCGCCGACAAATCGCATTCGCAAACTCCGAATTCCGCCGCGCCCGCAGTAACACACGTTGATCCTGCGCTTGCGCAGCAGCTTTCGCAGTT
>Ga0209066_10000759_pt1 | contig 45968 bp, 35 predicted proteins | sample All_14_2_FD_187198 | JGI IMG/M metagenome (GOLD analysis project Ga0209066, IMG submission 187198) | Freshwater microbial communities in response to fracking from Pennsylvania, USA - Allegheny Zone_MetaG_DW_15 (SPAdes) (version 2) ... | reverse complement strand
TGCGGGAGCAGGAGTAGGGGGAGCGGATGGCTGGGGAGGTGTTGATACCGGGGCGAGGTGCAGTCGCAACGCCGGGGAGAATTGGGTCCAACCCACACTGGTGGCGTAGCGGATGGCGGTTTGCGGGACATCATACCGGGCGGCCAGCACCGGGTCATCCGCGAGCAGTTTTTCGTAAACCTGCATGGCCTCAGTGGTCCGGTTTTCTTTTTGGTGGAGCGCGGCTGTTTTGAGGCCGAGACGGATCCTGCTGATGCCCGATAATTCCAAAGCCCGGGCTTTGTCATAGCAGGCCGCCACGATGTCCGTGCCGGCGCCCAAATCTTGGACGATGTCCCCGCATTCTTCCCAAATGACGGGGGTTGGCCGTGATCCGGCGGCCCGGAGCAGGGTGGTGATTTTTTCCACCGGATCGCGTTCCTGCAGGGCCAGCAGGCGAAGGGTGCGTGCCAATACCCAGTCGGAGGGACGGTCCTGCCGGGATTCGGCGATGCGCAGGTTTTCCAGAAAAGGCCGGGGAAACGGACGGTACAGCGGATCACCCACAAAAGTGGTCATCCAGGACAGGCAGACCTGGGATTGGTAGGCCGCCTCGGCAAAGGTCATGCCTTCCAGCAGAGCCTGGAAAAAAACGCCCACATTCGGGGTCATCTTCAGGAAGGGTTCGTAGACATTCCCCATCGTTGCCGCCGCACCGAGACGGATAAAAGGGCCAACCCAGAACCGGTCGCCCGAGCGGATGCTTTCGGCGCTGAAGGAATGGATGTGATAGGCCACGGCGCCCGGCGCGAAACGGAAACCCGGGGTGGTGAACGGTCCCTGGACATGGTTCTCATACCAACCCGCGTAAAGGGCGACGTCCTCCCAGGGTTGCTTGTCGTCGTAGACCGGTGCCGCATCATCCAGCGCGGCGTTGAATCCGGCGGCACGGCAGGCCACCCGGGCCTGGCGGATCCATTCATCGCCTGTGGTGTAGGGATTGGCGGGATCCCTGAATCCCCGTGCATCAAAATAGGCACGCCCGGAGAGTTCCATTTTTTCGGTTTCGATCGAATCACGGATCATGCGCCGCACATCCTCGGGGGTGGGACCATCAAGCCGGGTGACCATGATGATGCTGTCGGCCAGGAATTGGTCGAATTCACGGACGCGGCTTGCATGGTAGTAGGGATTGGGGATGGGGCCGGCGAGGGGATAGGACTCCAGGGTCAGCAAGGAAAGTTCCGAGTCCACGGCCGCGGCGTTCGGGCGGAGGGGTTCGTTGACCGATTCGGGGGCGGCCAGGGTGGGATCATTCTCGATACGCAGGGGGATGCCCCGCATCAGGACGATGGACCAAATCTGGTTGCCGAGGGCCTGGCGGGTGGGGAAATTTGCGCCGTTGATCCGGAGGTTGCGGGGTTGGCGGACGAGCCATTGATGCTCCTCCAGATAGCGCGAAACAGGCCCGCGCAAGGTGTTGTTGAATTCGGCCCGGGTGATGGTTTCCGAAACCGGGGTGGATATGCCGAGAACATGGTCGTCGGGGATACCCCTTGCCTTGGCATAAAACTGGGCCAATTCCGCCGAGGCGGCCTGGTCCTTGTTGAAGACGACCAGCAGGTGGTCGCGGAGGTCCGCGGCCCGGAGGGGGGCTGTTCCCAGGGGGGGCAGCCCGAGAAAGAGCAAGACCAGGGGCATGACCCCGCTCCGGATGGAACGCATGGGTGTATTCTACGCAAACGGGGCGGGTTCACCAGTGGGAAAACAGGCCTGATGTTGACCGCGGCCCGGTTGACGGCAATGTGAGTCCATGTTGCTGACCTTGCGCATCCGCAACCTGGCGCTCATCGAGGACCTGACTTGGGAATTGGGGCCGGGCTTCAATATCCTCACCGGCGAGACCGGTGCGGGCAAATCGATCCTCATTGATGCATTCAACCTCCTGTTGGGTGAGCGGGCGGACCGCACCATGATCCGCGATGGGGCCCAGGAATGCGCGGTGGAGGGCATGGTCCAGGTTCCGAAGGCCGTGCTCCAGAGAATTGGCGAGATGGGCTTGGATGCGGGGGAAACCGGCGAACTCCTGCTCAAGCGGAGTTTTTCCCAACAGGGCCAGAACCGCCAGTCCGTCAACGGCAGCCCTGTGACCCTGCAGATGCTGAAACAAATGGGCGACCTGCTGGTGGACCTGCACGGCCCGCACGACCACCAATCCCTGCTTTCCAAAGACCAGCAAATCCGTGCGCTGGATGCCGCAGGCCCCTACGGGCCGTCGTTGGTCAAGGTCCAGGAAGCCTGGGCAGCTCTCCAATCACTGAAGGTGGAAATCGAAGCCCTGGAATCGTCGGCCCAGGGGGATGTGACCCGCCGCCTGGATTTTCTCCAGCACCAGATCCAGGAAATCGAACTGGCCAACCCCAAGCCCGGGGAAGACCAGCAAATTGAGCAGGAATACCGTGTGGCCACCCATGCCCAGAGGATCATGGAACTGGCATCGGGCGTTGCCGGGGTGATTTCCGAGGGCGAGGGGAATGTGCTGGAATTGCTGGCCCGCAGCCAGCGACTCCTCCACGAATGGGAATCGCTCGATCCCTCCGCGTCCAATCTGGCCGCACAGAATACCGGCATAGTCGGGCAGTTGCAGGAACTCCAGCGCGACATTGAAACCCGCATGCGTTCGGTGGACCTGGACTCCGGCCGCCTCGGTGAGTTGGAAGCACGGCTGAACCTGTTGCAAACCCTGAAGCGCAAATACGGGCCCGATGTCGAAGCGATCCTTGCCCAGCGCGACGAGATGGCCCGCGAGCGGGACCAACTGGCGAATCTGGAGGAAAACCGCGCCGGACTCCGGAAAAAGTTGGCCGCCGCCGAAACCGCCCTGGGTGCAGTTGCCAAAGTCCTTTCAAAAGAACGGAAAGACTACGCGCCGAAGCTGGCCCTGGCCGTTTCGAAGCAATTGAAATTTCTCGGCTTCAAGCAGTCCCAATTTGAAATCAAGGTCGAGCCGAGGACCGAACCCAACAGCCGCGGTTTGGATGAGGTGGATTTTGTCTTCGCACCGAACCCCGGGGAATCGGCTCGGCCCTTGCGCAGCATTGCCTCCAGCGGGGAAATGGCGCGTGTCATGCTGGCTCTCAAGTCGGTGCTGGCCGAGCAGGATGGGATTCCGATCCTGATTTTTGATGAAATCGACGCCAACGTGGGCGGGGAAACCGCCCTGGCCGTGGGTGAACGCCTGAGGAAGCTGGCCGATGGGCACCAGGTGCTTTGCATCACCCACCTGCCCCAGGTGGCGGCAGCGGGGCACCGTCATTTCCGGGTTGAGAAGAAAACCAGCAAAGGCCGCACGACCACGCAACTGGCCGATTTGGACAACGGGGAACGGAAGGAAGAGCTGGGCCGTATGTTCGGCGGGGCCAACGCCAGTGCACTCAAACTGGCCGGGGAGTTGCTGGACCATTTTGCCAGGTAGAAGCGCGGAAGGATGTAGCCACGAACGTGAGTTCGTGGAGGTATCCCGTCCACCTTGGGACACTGATCATACCCAATTACATCGACAGGGCGACAGATAGGCCCGGGTAAGGATACCCGGCCCTACCCAAGAGAATAGCCGCCTATTCCCTTTGATTGGGCACCAAACCGGGATTACCCAGGTTGGAAGCGGTTTCCGAGCGAAGAGGAAAGGCGCGAAACTTGTTCCGCCTTCGTTGAAACTACGGCGCGACAGGTCCAAGTTCCGCTACCAGAGAAAGGGCAGGGGCGGGAGGCTGCAGGAGAGTGGCCGCTTGAATCGCAAACGGTCCAGGCTTACTTGGGCGACGCGTCAGACGGGGCCCGGAAGCTGAGTTTCTTCACCCCCGCGTAACTGGCGGCATCAAGGACATTGATCAGGCGGCTGTGCGCGGCCTTGGCGCTCGGGGAAATGATCACCGGTGGCGGATCGTCGGCCAGTGCCTCGGTGGCCCGCTTGAGTTGTCCACGGAGGTCGTTCAATTCGGTGTCGCCCGGTGCACCGGTGGGTGCGCCATTGTAGTAAACCACGCCCTCGGGGTCGATGGTGACCATGATCGGGGTCATGGGGGTGTTCCTGATCTGCGGTGTGCCTTCGCCGGGGACTTTGACCCCCAGTTCCTGTTCCTTTTCATTGGCCCCGGCGGAGACCATGAAAAACAGCAGGAGCACGAACATGACGTCGAGCATGGGTGCGATCTGCAACCCGAATTCTCCTTCTTCTGATCCTCCTCCGGCCATAGTCAGTCCTTAGTCAATTATTTGGCGTTCTTGCGGGCGTCGATGCCCGTCTTGTCTTGGTTGATGGCAAAGGAAACATCGGGCACGCCGGCCTTGGCGCAGGCCTTCATGACCTCGTGGATGCGCTGGTATTGCGTGTTCACGTCGGCACGGATGAAGACACGGAAGGGTTTGTTCGGGCTGTAACTGGGCGAATTCTGGTATTGCTGCAACTGGCCTTTGACGAAGGGGATGAGGTCGTCGGCATTGATCAGCTTGTTGGCGGCCCCGGCCACTTCGATGCTGCCATCGAGCTTCTCGATGTTGATATCCATCAGGGCGTCCTTGCCCTCGATTTCCTTGGCATCCATGGCCCGGGGAAGGGTCAGGTCGGCGCGTTGCATGGTCACTTCCGTGGTGGCTGTGGCCATGAAGAAAAGCAACAGCACGAGCAGGACGTCGACCATCGGGGCGACTTGGAACTCCATTTCCAACTCCTCTTCGACGAGGACGGTTGGGATATGGGGTCCGCTGTGGGGTTCAGCCATGGGAGGAATTCAGGATCAGGCGTTCGGGGTCAATCCGAGGTTGAGTCCCTGGAGTTGTTCGAAGGGGATCAGGCGCAGCAGGCCGCGGATTTCGCCGTGGACGTCGGCGAACACCACGGTGGAGGCGTTCTTGAAATAGTAGAAGAAGACGAAGCCCGGGACGGCGACGACCAGACCGGAGAGGGTGGCGATCAGCACTTCGGAGATGGCCGAGGAAAGGCCGGTCATGTTGGCGACGCCGGACTGGCCGAGCACGGCGAATGCTTTCATCATACCGGCGACGGTACCGGCGAGACCCACCATGGGGGAAACCACCCCGATGACGGACAGGTAGTTGTTCTTGGCCTTGATACGGGAGGATTGCTGGGTGAAGACTTCGTTGACGATTTCATCGACGGCATAGCGTCCCATCGTGACGGAGGTGATGGCAGGTCCCATGACGGCGGTGAGGAAGCACTTGTTGACGTTGCAAACTTCCAGGGCCTGTTGGTAGTTGCCGCTGACCAGGGCGTCGCGGAGCAGGGCCACCACGGCGGGCGGGGCGAGCTTGGCGCTGCGGAGGCGGATGAACAATTCCACGATCAGCGCCAGCATGGCCACGGAAGCCAGGAGGAGCATCCACATGACGATGGCCTTCGGCCCGGGGGTGATGAAGATTTCGTAGAATTTGACATCCTTGGCGGCCTCGGTGGCCTCCTGGGCCATCAGGGGGATGGCCGAGAGGAAGAGGACGGTGAGAATGGAGGTGGTGAATCTGAGGCGGCGTGTCATGAGGGTTCCTTTCATGGATGGATGAAATCGAAGTTATGAAACAATTGCGTGCCAGCCCCGCCATGTCAAAAGTAAAAATACCGATCGCAACTATTTTACGGCCAGAAAGGGTCGATGGCGGAAGGCCGAATGCTATGCGCCATCCCGGGTATGGGAGGTTTTGAGCGACCGCCGGCATCAGCGCTGCAGTTCGTAAAGCAGGATGCCGATGGCAAAAAGGGCGGCAGTTTCGGTGCGAAGAATGGTGGGGCCGAGGCTGACCGGAAGATATCCCGCACTGCGGAAGCTTCCGATTTCCGCGGGGGTGAAATCCCCTTCGGGTCCGATCAGTATGGTGACGTTGTTCAGCGATCCGGCCTGGCGGGCCTCGGCAATGGCGGTGTGGAGCAGCCGGGCCTCCGGCTGGAGGGAGGCAATCCATTTCATTCCGCCCCAGGCCTTCTGGGTTTCAATCAGAGCGGGCACGCTTTGCGGGGTATGGATTTCGGGAAGTCTGTTCTGGCCGCATTGCTTGCAGGCTTCGAGGGCGATCTGGGACCACTTTTCCGTCTTGGATTCGGATTTGTCCCCGTCCAGTTGGACCACGGACCGGTCCGAGAGGATCGGGTAGAGCGAGGGCAGGCCGAGTTCGGTTCCCTTCTGAATGATGAATTCCATGGCCTTGTTCTTGGGCACGGCCTGGCCGAGGCGGAGTTGAAAAGCCGGGGCGGGGGATTGGTGGACGGTTTGGACGCGATAGCGGAGCACTTTTTTCTCAGCGGCTACCACCGTGGCCCGGGCTTCTTTTCCCCGCCCGTCAAAAACAGTCAGGGCATCGCCGGTCTGCAAACGAAGCACGGATAGCGCATGGTGGGATTCCTCGGGGGAAAGCACCCCCTGGTCGATTTGCGGGGCGTAGAAGCGGTGCATGGAAGTGGATTATGACAGGGTTTGGATGGCAAATGACAAAGCAATAATTTCAGGGCACTTCAATTGAAGATATCCCGTGCCTTGTCGAAGAAGGACTTCGAATCCGGGTTTGTGTCCTCATCGCACACTGCGGCGAAGTCTTCCAGCTTCTTGCGTTGGACGGCACTCAGCTTTTTGGGAACTTCGATGTGCACGCGGATGTTGAGGTCGCCGCGGGAGCCGCCGCGGAGGTCGGGCACCCCCTTGCCGCGGAGGCGGAAGGTTTTCCCGCCCGGGGTCCCCGGGGGGATTTTCAGGGAGGCATTGCCCTCAAGGGTGGGGACGACGATTTCCCCGCCCAGGGCGGCTTTCACAAAGCTGATGGGGACCTCGCAGAGCAGGTCGTTGTGTTCGCGGTGGAACAGGGCGTGTTCGCGGACGTGGATGACGATGTAAAGGTCCCCGCTGCCGCCGCCCCGGACGCCGGCCTCGCCCAAGCCGGAGGAGCGGAGGCGGGACCCGGAATCCACCCCGGCCGGGACACGGATTTTGACCTTGGTGCTTTTTTCGGCACGGCCCTCGCCGTTGCAGGAGGTGCAGGGATGTTCGATGACCACCCCCGAGCCCTGGCAACGGGGGCAGGTTTGGACCATGTTGAAAAAACCGCGGCTGACGGATACTTTCCCGGCTCCCCGGCAGGTGCGGCAGGATACGCTTTTCGAGCCCTTGGCCGCCCCGGTTCCGGCGCAGCTTTCGCAATTTTCCAGTTTGCGCAGGGTGACTTCCTTTTCGCAGCCGGTGACCGCTTCCTCAAGTGTGATCTCCAGATCGTAGCGCAGATCGGATCCGCGCCCGGACTGGCCGTGGCCGCCGCCTCCAAAGGCTTCACCAAAGATGTCGCCGAAGATTCCACCGCCGCCGCCGCCGCCCCCGAAGACTTCGCGGAAAACGTCGAAGGGATCGTGGAATCCCCCTCCGCCCCCGGCTCCGGCGCCCTGTTGGAAGGCCCCGTGGCCGAAACGGTCGTAGGCGGCTTTCTTGTCGGCGTCACTCAGGATTTCGTAGGCCTCGCCCAACTCCTTGAATTTTTCCTCGGCACTCTTGTCGCCGGGATTCTTGTCCGGATGGTATTTGACCGCCATTTTGCGGTAGGCCTTCTTGATGTCTTCCGCGCTGGCATCGCGGGAAACTCCCAAGACTTCGTAGTAATCGCGTTTGGTGGGGGGCATGGGGAAATCCAATAACAATTTTCAAATAACCAATGGGGGGGATCCGTCAGGCGGCCGGGGGAGTATGGGCCACGACCACGGCGGCGGGCCTCAACAGGCGGTCGCGCAACTTGTAACCCTTGCGCCGCTGGGCCAGAATGGTGCCCTCGGGTTTGTCGGGTGAAGGTTCCTCGGAAATGGCCTCGTGGATATTCGGGTCGAAGGCCAGCCCGATGGCGTTGATTTCCTCGACCCCGCATTCCGCGAGAAAACGCTGGAGCTGGGCGCGGACCATTTGCATGCCTTGGGCGATGGTGCGGGCATCCGGGGCGGTTTCGGCGGCGATGAGGCCGAGTTCGAAGTTGTCCACCACGGGGAGCAGGGATTCCAACAATCCTTCATTGGCGTAGCGCACCGACTCCTCCTTCTCACGGGTGAGCCGCTTGCGGAAATTGTCGAAGTCCGCCTGCATGCGGATCATTTTTTCCCGGGCTTCGGCGAGTTGTTGCAGGGCCTGGGAGGCCTCTTTCCAGGCTTCGGAGTCCACGATTTCAAAACCGGGTGCGGGTATGATGCCGTCCTGGGGGGATTCGGCGGCGGGCGTGCCCGGGGATGTGGAAGGATGTGCTTTTTCCTGGGCGGAATGTGGGGGTGTTTTTTTCATTTTCTCTGGAGGCTCAAAAGGGTGATGTCGTCGCTTTGGAGGGCGGTGCCGCGGAACCGGACAACACGCTCCACAATATTTTTGGTGAGGGAGGTGACCCCTGTGGCGGATGAATTCCGGAGGGCTTCCTGGAGCGGTTCTCGCCCGAATTCCCGGCCTTCCTCGTCCACGGCCTCATTCACACCATCGGTGTACATGAGGAGCTTGTCATTTGGCTGCATGGGTACAACCAAATCCTGGATCACCATATCGAAGACATCCCCACTGTCAATTCCGAGGACCATTCCCGGCGATTGGAGCAGGCGGATCCTGCCGTCGCCGGACTGGCGGAACAGGGGGGCGTCATGCCCGGCCTTGGCCAGGGTGAGTTGGTGTTTTTGCGTGTCGAGAATGGCATAGGCCACGGTGATGAACATGTCGTTGCGCAGGTCGGGGAACAGGATGCGGTTGACCCTGCGGAGCAGTTCCGCGGCCGATTCGCAGCCCCGGGCCTGGATCCGGAGGACGCTCCGGCACATGGCCATGACAAGGGACGCGGGTACGCCCTTGCCGGAGACGTCCGCAATGACCAGCCCCCAACGGTGTTCGTCGACCTGGATGAAGTCAAAGTAATCCCCGCTGACATATTTGGCCGGGAGGTTGACGGCGGAGAGTTCGTATCCGGCAATATCGGGGCAGCGTGCCGGCAGCAGGATCTGCTGGATTTCCCGCGCCACCAGGAGGTCGCGGTCGAGCTGTTTCTTTTCCGCCAGTTGGCGGTAAAGGGCGTTGTGGTGCAGGGAGAAGGCGGATTGGGCGGCGATGGATTTGACAACCTCGAGATCGGACTGGCTGAAGGGGGTGCTGCCCGGGGGATTGGCCAGGGCGAGGATGCCCAAATGGTCCCCCCGGTCCTGCAGGGTCACGAGGATGAGGGATCCTGCCTCAAGGGTATTGTCCTTCGGGGTGGGGAAAATGGAATGGGCTTCCTCGCCTGTAAGCAACAGGGCATCGCCGGCCTGGAATACCCCGCCCAGGCCGTTGGGGGCTTCGAGGGGGAGGGGATTTTCCCTGAGGACGGCCCGGAGGTGTTCCGGCCCCTGGACGGCGCGGGCCCAGGCCTCCGGCGTGAGTGGGCAGGGTGGAGGGAACATGCCCCGCACGTCCCCGGCGTTCAATTGGGCGGGGTTGGCTTGCGGGAGGTAAATGGCCCCGCTGCGGGCCGAGGTGATGCGCATCACCGCATCCAGGATCATCCCGGGCAATTGCTCCTCATCGACATCCTTGGAGAAGGCCTCGCCAATTTCATGCATGAAATCGAAGAAGATTTTTTTCTCACCCTGGAGAAGGAGGATCTTCGCCCGGGCGGCGGTCAGCTGCACACGGCAGCGCCACCAGAGGCTGAAACACCCGATGGCCAGAAGGGACGCCGTGAGAGCTATGACAAGGGACATGGATCGTGGAGAGGAAATATTATCCCAAAACTTCCCACGGTCACGCGGGTTTTTCGGGCGGGGATCAGTCGGCTTTGCGGCCGAGTTTGTCCTCCAGGAATTTGATTACGTCCTGGAATTTTGATTCGTTTTCGCGGTTGGCCTCGATCAGATTGCGGTGGGCCTCGAGCATGGTGGAGGCCACTTCGGTTTTACCCGTTGTTGGGTGGTGGAGGGGCTGGAGTTCCACGTCCGTGTCCGCCGGGGAAGCTTCCAATTGCAAAATGCGGTCGAGTCCCAACGTCAAAAGGAGTTCGGCATTGCGGGAATTGACGTTGACCAGTCGGGGGCTGCTGCCGCCGCTCTGCTTCTGGACCCGGGCCAGGCCAGCCAGTACCCCCATGAACGTGCTGTCCATGTGCGGGCACTCTTGAAGGTCGATCGTGAAGGTATTGACCCCGAGGTCGGTGACCCTTTCCGCATAGGATTTGACCAGAGAAGCGTTATGAAATGAGCCCTTGCCCACGACCTTGATGACGCTCTGAGCACCTTCCTGCGATACGAGAATGGTCGGAGATACCACGCTTCTACTATAAAAAAGTCGGGCACTGAGTCAATGGCGATACGTAACTCATTTAATACGAGTAGTTTATATTGCCGCGATTGGGGCTTTGGTCCCAAATTATGACGATTAGGAGGCTTCTTCGTAGAGGAAATGGCGGGCCTTCAGCTCTTCGATTTTCCGGCGGAATTCCTCCCGGAGGGGGTCGCCCAAGCGCTCCAGAATTCGGTAAATTTCCACCGCACCCCGGATGTCTCCCTTGTCTTCCCGCATTTTGGCTGCGGCCACACCGGACATAATGAACCAATGGAATTCGGGCTCGGGAGACTGCTGGGTGATTTCGGATGGCAGGAGTCGGCCATAGACCACGTCGAGATAGGCTTCCAGGGCCTGTCCCTTGCGATCCAACTGGGCCAGGGTTTGCCCCCGGAGAAAGCCGGCCTCATTGCGCTGGGCCGGATTGGGTACGCTGGAGGCCAGAATGGCTTCGGTCACGGCCAGCGCCTGCTCGTATCTCTTGGGGTCGCTTGCGGCCAGGGTATACAGGGAGCCTGCTTTGCGGAGCGAGGCCTCGACCCATGCGGGGTCTTCCTTTCGGTTGGCCAGGATGGAATCGGCCACGGTAAGGGCGGATTCATGCTGGTTGAGATTCATGAGGCAGCGGATTTGCAGCAACCGGGCGTCGGTCTTCACCGGCGTGTTGTCCGCCACCTTTTCCAACAGTGGTATGGCTTCCTTGAATTCGCCACGGGTGGCGGCGGCCTTGCCGGCATAATACGCGGATATCGGGGCCAGGTCGTGGTCGGGATAGTTCTTTGAAAATTCCAGGAAGCGGCTCTGTGCCTCCGCCATGTTGCCCTGCTGGTACAGCCACCGGGCGATCTGGTACCGGGCCTTGATCGAGGCCGGATGGTTGGGGAAACGGTCGATGAATTGCTGCCACTCGGTGCGCACGGCCTCGCCCTTGTACACACCCTGGTTGACCTCGTTCAGGATCCGCTGGTAACCGGCATCGGCAATAAGGCTGAACGTGGGAAAGTCTTTTTCGATCTGGCGCAGTGATTGGATTGCGGCGTTGGCGTCCCCCTGCTGGAGGGCGGACTGGGCCAGTTGGTAGATCGCCTGGGCGGCCCGTTCGGGATCGTCGCCCCTTGCCGCCAGTTCCTGGTAAATTTTGGTTGCTTCCGCAGGCTTGTTGTTCTGCCCGAGCAGGCGGGCTTTTTCCATCAATACCACGGGGCGGTAGCGCGACTGGGGGTACTTTTTCTCCAGGAGGTCGAATGTCTGGGTGAACTGGTCGAGATTGCCCGCCCTCGACCAGGACAGGATGGCGCGGAACAGGGCATTTTCGGATTCCTCAGGCGTGTCGGCGGTTCCGGAGGCGGTGAGGAATTTCTTGGCCGCGCCCTCCTCGTCCTTCTTTTCCAGCAGCCATTCGCCCTGGCGGTTCAGGGCACGGGTGGCGTGGGGGCCTGTCTTGGTCTGGGCGACCACTTCGTCGAGTGCGGCCTGGGCGCTGTCGACCTCTCCCTTGCGTTTGAGGGATTCGGCCATGAGGATGCGGGCCGGCCAGCGCCACTCCGAATCCGGATAGGTGCTGACCAGGTAATCGAGCTCGGCGATGGCCGCATCGTCGTTGCCCTGGTCGCGGTAGAATTTCCCAATGGCGTAAAGCCCGACGGTGGAGGAGGTGTCTTTTTTGTTGCGGACAAACTGGCGGACGCGCAGGGCGGCCTTGGCCAGGGTGCTGGATTTGACGTTGGCCTCGAGGTAGCGGACCACGGCGGGTTCGATCACGGCGGGATCCAGGGCCAGGGTGAAGGCCTGCTCGAAAGCATCGGAGGCACCCGTCCAGTTTTCCTTTTTGCTCTGGGCGAGTCCGGTTCCGAACCAGGAAAGGGGAACCAGATTGCGGGGACGTGCCCGGGAATCGGAGGTGATTTTGCGGTACCATTCCAGCGCCCGGTCCGGTTCATTTTCCAGCATGGCCAGTTCGGCGGTCCAGTAAGCCGCCTCAAAGGTGGTGGCCACATCGGGTTTTTCCGAGCCCAGGGCCTCGAGGATCTTGTGCGCTGCGGGGTAGTTCTGGGTGCTGATGAGGATGCGGGCCTTCTGGAGCGCCGCCTTGCGGGCCGTCGGGCTGGACAACCCCGCTGACACGGCCGGTTCCAGGATGGCCAGGGCCTCCCCGGTTTTTTGGGTCCGGTGCAGTGCCGCCGCCAATCCGATGCGGGCGTCTTCCAGCAGCGGGTCCTTGGGAAAGTTTTTCAGAAAGGCCTGGTAGCGTCCGACGGCTTCGGGCCAACGGAGCAGGGCGGCCAGGCACTCCGCCTCCCAGAATTGGTAACCCGGACGGAATGGGTCATCAGCCTTCGCCGGGGCGGCCTTGAAAATCTCCAGGGCTTGGGTGTATTTGCCCTGGAAGTAGTACGACTGCCCCAGCAGCCAGCGGGCTTCGGTCTTGAAATCGGAATTGGGATACTTGGCCAGGAATCCCTCGAACTTGTGCTCCGACACGTCATACAGGCTGTCCTGGAACGACTGCTGGGCGATCGACATATACCGCCGCTCAAAGAACGATGTCTCGGCCGGGAGGGTCGAGCAGGTCAGCCAGAAGCAAATGAGGCTAAAGCAAAGTCGGTTCATGGGGTTCGGGTGACTGAAGGGATGGGGTCAGGCGTTTTCCGGCCAGATGCCGGCCGGTAAGGCTGTGCGGATTGGCGGCGATCGCCTCGGGTGTACCCGTGGCCACGAGGCTGCCCCCGGCGGTTCCCCCCTCAGGTCCCAGATCGATAATATGGTCGGCGTTTTTAATCACATCCAGATGATGTTCAATGATTAACATCGTATTACCAGCATTCCGAAGTTTGAAAAGCATGGAAAGCAGCACTTCGATATCGGCGAAATGCAGCCCGGTGGTCGGTTCATCCAAAATATAGCACGTACGGCCGGTAGATTTACGATAAAGTTCAGCGGCAAGCTTGATCCGCTGGGCTTCGCCACCGCTCAAGCTGGTCCCTCCCTGGCCCAGGGGAAGGTAGCCCAGCCCGACTTTGGCCAGGGTTTCCAGGCGGTCGGCAATGTCCGGGATGTTTTTGAACAGACCCAGGGCCTCATCGACGGTCAAAGCCAGCACGTCCGCCACATTGTGGCCCTTGTAGGTGATTTCGAGGGTCTCCCGGTTGAAGCGCTTGCCCTTGCAGGCCTCGCAGGTCACATGCACATCGGGCAGGAGGTGCATTTCAATTTTGACGACACCGTCTCCCTGGCAGTGCTCGCATCGCCCGCCGGGTGTGTTGAAACTGAAGCGGGATTTGGTGAACCCCCGGACCCGGGAGAGAGGCAGCTGTGAGAAGAGGTTCCGGATGCCATCGAAGGCCCCGAGGTAGGTCGCGGCATTCGAACGGGGAGAACGCCCGATCGGGGACTGGTCGATGACCACCACCCGGTCGAGCGCGTCCAGTCCGCTGATCTTCCGGTAAGCACCGGGTTTCTCCTTGCCGGTGCCGAAGTGGCGGAACAGGGCACGCCCCAGGACGTCGTGCACCAGGGTGCTCTTCCCCGAACCACTGACGCCCGTGACACAGGTGATGCAACCAAGGGGGAAGCGCACGTCGATATTCTTGAGGTTGTTCTCGGTGACGCCTTCAAGAGTGATCCACCCCTGGTCGGTCTTGGCCCTCCTTCGGTTTACATCGAGCGTGAGGGTGCCCGCGAGGTAGCGGCCGGTGAGGGAAGTTTTATTCTGCTCGATTTCCAATGGCGTACCCGTGGCCGTGATCTGCCCGCCCCGCAGGCCCGCCGCCGGTCCCATCTCGATGACATGATCGGCCTGCCGGATGGTGTCCTCGTCGTGCTCCACCACAACCACGGTGTTCCCCTGGTCGCGCAGGTTCCGCAGTGTTGCCAGCAGGCGGGCGTGGTCCCGGGGATGCAACCCGATGCTGGGCTCGTCCAGGACGTAAAGCACCCCGGTCAATCCCGATCCAATCTGCGAGGCCAGACGGATGCGTTGCATTTCGCCGCCTGAAAGGGTCCCGGTCTCGCGGTCCAGCGTCAGGTAGGGAAGTCCCACGTCGCGCAGGAAACGAAGGCGGTTCTTGATTTCCTCCAGCAGGTCGTGGGCGATTATCTCCTCCTGGGGGCGCCAGGGATTGGTCTCCAGGAAGGCCAGGGCTTTTTCCACGGGTAAGGCACAAAATTCATGGATACCCACGGGTCCGAACGCCGGGGAGCGGTCCAGGCGCACCGCGAGGATTTCCGGCCGGAAACGGCGTCCCCCGCATACCCGGCAGGGCTGGCGGGTCATGAATCGTTTCAGGCGCAGCCGGGCCAGGGGGCTTTCGCTCTGGTCGTGCATTTCCTGGATCAGAGTGGCGACTCCGGGGAAGGGGCGCGGCTCGGTGACCACACGACCCTCGCGCAAGGTGGCCATCGGGATGACCTCACCCCTCGATCCCTCCAACACGAGACGGTGGAAGCTTTCCGGAAGGTCCTGCCACGGCGTGGAGGTGGAGACGTTGGCATGGTGCGCCAGGTCGCGCAGGATCGAACGGTAGTGCCCGGTCTGACGCTTTGAGGCCTTGGCCCAGGGAGCGAGGGCTCCATCATCGAGACTCTTCGACGGATCCGGCACGCACAGTGCCGCATCGGCAATGATCTCGGTTCCCAGCCCGTGGCAGGCGGGACAGGCCCCCAAGGGGTTGTTGAATGAAAAATGGCCGGCCGTCAGGTCCGGGAAACGCGTGCCCGTTTCGGGGTCGAAGTTCCGGTTGCTCAGGGCCCATTCCGCCAGCACGGTGTCGTCAGGCCCAGGCCAGTGCACCTCCACCACGCCATCGCCCGTTTTCAGGGCGAGTTCGAGCGAATCCGACAACCGCGAGCGCGCGGTGGTTTCCACTTTCAACCGGTCGACCACCACCTCCAGCGTGTGGGTTTTCCCGCGCGGCGGTTTGATGGTCTCATCGAGCATGAGGAAAGCCCCATCCAGCCGGACCCGGGCGAACCCTTCCCGGCGGAGCCGTTCCAGGGAGCCGCGGAGATCGCCCGATTCATCCCGGGCCACCGGGGCCAGGAGGATGAAGCGGTCGCCGGCCGGTTGTTCGAGAATGCGTGTGGCCATGTCCTCGACACTCCAGCGCTGCAGCGGCTTGCCCGTTTCCGGATGATGCGGGGTTCCGATGGTGGCAAAGAGTACGCGCAGGTGGTCGAAGATTTCCGTGGTGGTGGCAATCGTTGAACGTGGGTTGCCCGCCGAGGTGCGTTGTTCGATGGCAATGGCGGGGGAGAGGCCCTCGATCGAGTCGACGTCCGGTTTGTCCATGCGGTCGAGGAACTGGCGGACATAGGCCGAGAGGCTCTGCATATAGCGCCGCTGGCCTTCGGCGAAGAGCGTGTCGAAAGCGAGCGACGACTTGCCCGACCCGGAAGGCCCGGTGATCACGGTAAGGCGGTTCCGGGGGATGTCGGCGTCGACGTTCTTGAGATTGTGTGTCCGCGCGCCCCGGATACGGATGGTTCCGGAATCGGGGGGGTGGGTGGAGCTGTCGGACTTCATCAACCCGCCAGTCTACGGGATGGGAGGGTTGGGGGAAAGCCTGAGTTAAGGCAGTATCTGTAGCCACGAACGTAAGTTCGTGGTTGTGGACGGTCCACGAACTCACGTTCGTGGCTACAGATAGGCGTACGACCTATCTCTTTTCCCACTGGGGATGGCCGTCTTTGCCGATGTTGAATGAAAAGCGCCTGTTCACGCGGATTGAAACCAAAACCCCTGGGTCATGGGAAAACACGATTCCGTAGGACCTGAGCGTCTGAAATTTTTCCGCGTCCAGCAAGGTCCTGATGTCAGCCGGGGAAAGTTCTTTGTCTTTCCGGATTTTCACAAGCTCCTGCCCGAATTCGGCGGCCATGGGGAACAGAGGCTCCGCTTCCGCATAATCCGGGGCCCACGAAGTTTGGTAAATCAGGGCTGCCAACAGCACAACTGAAGCGAGGATGAAAACGGCCGGCCAGGCAATGTGGACTTTCATCTACCAGGCAGCCTAGGGGGTAAATGAACGGTGCGAAAGCCCGGGGTTGGTCACTTTGAATGTAGCCACGAACATGCCTGTCTCGCCGAAGCCTTGTGCGAAGGCGGAAGTTCGTGGTGGCGTACGGATCCACGAATTTACATTCGTGGCTACACCTTCGGTGTTATTTATCCACCGTGCGCTTGCCGGTGAAGAATTCCTCGAGGTCGGCCCCGACGCCCTTGAAGGTGCGCTCCACGTCCTTGCCGAAGGACTTGGCCCCTTTCTCGGCGGCTTTCAATTTCGGATTTCCCGGTTCCAGGTCCACTTCGAGCAACTGGCTTTTGTCGGCATTGAACGACATCACGGCCAGGCGGCTTCCGTCCTCCTTCAGGCAGGTCACGGCCCATTGCGGCTGTTCCTGGCCTTCCTTGCGGCTGAGGGCGTATTCGATGGTTTGGGCCTTCCTGCCCGCATCGGTCAGGAGCTGATGCGTCTTGGTTCGGACTGCGGCCACGGACAAGGTGAGGTTGGTGGAACCGAGGGGAATCAAGTTGCCCCGGTCGAAGGCTTTCAGCCGGCCCGACCGGTCCGCGCTGATTTTGCCGCCGGACCACTGGACGATGCGGCGGTCGGTTTTGTAGTTGGTGTCGAGAACCTGGAAATCCCAGGATTGTCCGGCGGGACCCTCGGTCAATTGCGCCCCGATCACAATGGCGTCTTTGAGAGGCTTCTGTTCCTGCACCACACCCCGCCAGGCCGGGGCGGGGGCATCCTGCGCCTGGAGGGTTACCAGCGATAACAAAGCAAATCCTGCAACGATAAGTGTCGTTTTGGTCATGGGGTCACTCTAGCACGGGCATGGTCTGAATCCAAGGAGAAGGGGAGCCAAGGCCCACCGGACTTAAAAGGAAAGGAATTCCCGGTATTCAGAAGGTGGTAACGCCGGCGGCGATCACGCATAGGGCCACAAACAGATACAACCCGATGGAAACGAAAGCCCATGGGCCCCTTGTCTGGAACAAATAGATGGGACCAAAAATGGGAAGATAGAAAAGGATCAACATGCCATATCCCATCGGCAGAATAAATCGTATCCGGCGGGCATCGTCCACCAACCACCAGGACACACAAACCAACATGATGGCCGACCCGGCCAATTGGGATCGCTCGGGCAAATCCTGTCCGAGCACGTAGGTCATGAACGTATACAGCAGCAGGAAGGCAAAACCCACCCAGAAGGGCACGCTTCGCAGATCATCTCTAAGCCGCTTGGTCATGATTGCCTCAGGGAGTCGCGGAATTGGAACTCGCTTGGACGCTTTGAATTATTCATCGGGCCACGAAAAAATAATAAAAACCCCGAGCAACCATCGGTGCAGCTAGCAGGGCGGCATAGAGGGGTACTTTGGAATTCGGGCCAAAGGGTGATTTGGGGGCGAAGTATTTCGCCAGGCCGGAAACAAAGAGATAAATGGATAGCAGCCAAATGGGGATGAACAATGCAGCTGTGGCCATGTGGCCTGGGGAAAATAGCAACGATCCATGAAAATCCTGGAATGTGGACAGACAGAAGGCACTGGTGATGACTGCCAGTATCATTGAAGTATAGGTTTGTTCCCGCATCGTCGGATGGTGTTGCCCGGCCTCAGGAAGAAACGGGGCGGTCAATGGCCGATGGCATGGCCCGGGTGGCCTCTTGGTCGCGGTACATTTGCCAGAAGAGGATCCACGGATCGAGCAGGATGGTCTCTCCGTAGTCGTGGATTTTGAAGACAAAGTGGCTGTGTTCAACGGCTCCGGAGAGAACACCCGCACCCCGTGCGAATTGTTGTCCCTTTTTGATGGGTTCCCATTCCTTGACGGTCAGCTCCGTCATGTGATGGGCTTGGAGAATCCATTCTGCCCCATTCGGCCAACGATGGATTCCGCGCCAGCGGTTGTTGTTGTGGCCCATTTCCAGGCTGTTGAAGTAGAAATGTTCGTCAATATCCAAGGGCACCCACAAGGGTGTGCCTTTGGGATGGTTGATGTCCAGTCCACCGTGGGCGGAGGCCCCATTGTAGGCCCCGAGCCAGCAATCTTCGCCGCGGTAGCATTGTTCGATCTTCAGCCCGCCTTCCGGTAACGGACACCAGGGATGAAGGAACTCGGGGCAGATGCGCAGGGAAGCATCCTGAATACCAAAACGTGCCTGCTTCCGGGGCCTGCATTCGCCGTGCTGTTCATCGAGAAAGGAGAATATCTTATCAACGGCATCGAACCAAATGCGTACGCCGTCGATTTCCCATGGTTCGTAAAAGCTCCGCTGGCTGGACACTTCACGCTCAAGAACATGCTCGCGGCCGTTGATCCGTAGTTTGCAGCTGAAGCGGTAGTCCGTCCTTGCTGCGTCCTCCTCGATCCTGGGTTGCTTCAGGGTTGTCCGCAGGACATGTGCGGAGGTGTCCACCAGCTCGATGTGTACAACATCTCCCGAGACCAATATGAACTCCTCAACCTCCCCGCGGTTCATTTCAACCGCCGCAAGGGTATTCTTTGCACGACGTTTCATGGCGATGCCTGGTGGACCGGCGCCCGGGCCTCGATGGGCGTGCTATTTTGCCGGTTGGGCAGCGGGCTTGGGCAGGTTGTCGTGCTTGAGCATCTGCAGCATGTCGGTGATGCCATCGAGATACTTGCATTTCAACCGGTAGTAATCGCTGTCCATGACAATGCCGTTATCGGCGAAGGTCTTCTTCGATTCCGCCTCGGAGGCGGTATACTGCTGCCACGTCGCACGCGCTTTTTCGTAGGTGGGCTTGTCCAGGGTCGGTTCCATCTCGGTCAGGAGGCTTTCATATTTGGCCTCGCGCGCCGCGACATCCTGGGGTCCATATACCTGCTGGGAAAGGGATGCGCAGCCCACGAGTAGCCCGGCCAGAGCCACCAGGACCGTGGTGCACGGGGTTTTCCAGGCCCGGGTATTCCGGGAACCAAGGGGAGGGATATTGGTTGTGGGGGAGGAGTGGGCTGATGACATGTTCATATCCTTATCAGGTGTTCGGTATTTTGGTGTGATTTTTTTGTGTTTTTGGCTGCGGTTGCCGGGTTGATGGGCTGGGCCGCTGATGCGATCCGGAAGATCATGTTGCCTAGAATTTCGAAGCAAAGAGCAAAATAACCACCTTGCCAAGGATAAGCCGGGAGGAGGGAAAAATATACCCTTAATGACCTGGTATTGCGGTGCGGCCTTTGCGGCAAGGCTTCTCCGAAAAGTTGGTTCAATAGCCCGAAGTGTAAAAAACACGGGTGGCAACGCCTTTCACAAATTTGATTTGGGCGTTCGCCGCCCAGGGATACCGCCAGCTGGTGCGCCCACCTTCCAAAGTGGTTTTTTCCACGGGTGGCCCGTAGATGGCCAGAACTTCCTTCTTCGATTTCCCTTTGGCCTCTTGAAACCAGGCCAGATCACTCGCATCGGGCCAGGTCTTCCCAAAGCGGGAATAGCAGGCGTGGGTGTCTTTTTCCGCCCCACCGTCACATGCCGGCAAAATCAGGGCAGCTGCGATCATGACCGGGAGGAGGGTGTTCATATTTTGAGGAAATCTACCCTCAGGCCAGATAAATGCATGAGGATCTAATTCCGTTTATCTGCTTTCCCGGTTTTTGGGTGGGCGGATTTCGCGTGATGGATCAAGGTATATCCAAGTATTGAGGGCCGCGACAACCTCTTCGCATTTTCCCTTACAGGCGGACCCCATGGGGAAATCCGCACAGCAATCCGGGCAAAGGGCCCGGTTGCATGATTGGCAGAGGGCCACCGCATCAATTGTGGGGTGGTAGTGGCATTTCATGGTTTCAATATCAAAAGTGTTCCGCTGGAGAGAACTTAGGCGGCGACAGGAATTGGGCAAATGCAAAGCGGCAGGCTACCCGTGCCCGGATGGGAATTGGGCGGGTGGGGGCGCGGGAGGTAGAAAGGCACGGCGGTTGAAAACCGCCGCTCCTTGAGTGAGGAAAGGCAACCACGAACTTCCGCCTTCGCGCACGGCTTCGGCGAGACAGGCACGTTCGCGGCTACATGGGGCAACGAACCGTGCCGTTTGATTGAGGGATGCAGTCACCGCAATCCATCCGCGTAATCCGTTTTATCCGTGGTTAACAAAGGTTTTGGCAGGAAAGGCGTCCACGAACTCACGTTCGTGGCTACATTTACAGCATCCAGCCATCCCTTTGGGATTTGGTCCGCCTCAGGCGGATGGAAACTGGGATTTGCCGGAAACGGCTAGTAGTCCCCGTACTTCTTCACCAAGGCCATGATGTTCTGGTAGGTCTTCCAACTGACCTGCGGCGGAACGGAATGGTCGGAGTGGTAGCAGTACCCCTTGGTGGCCTTGCCGGCCGCGAACTTCGACACGATCTCTTCCTCGATCAGGGCCATGTCATTGGTGATCATTTTCATCACATCGATGTTGCCCATGAAGGAAATCTGTTTCCCGTAGACCGGGCAGAGCTTGCGGATGTCCATGCTGGCTTTGGTTTCCAAGGGCTGCAGGCAGTCGAACCCGGCCTGGATATACAGATCCATCACGCCGTTCACATCGCCGTCGGTGTGGTAGAGCAGCTTCATGCCGCGGGCGTGGGCCCAGTCGGCCAGGCGTTTGTGTTGCGGCCAGATAAGGGCTTTGTACATGGCGGGGGAGCACATCGTGGCCGATTTGAAGGCCATATCGCCGTAGATCCAAAGCCCGTCGGGGTGGATGCCGTGCTCGTAGGCGGCATCCAAATTCTTCAGGTAGACGTCGGTGAAGGTGACGGCGACGTCCTCGATCCACTCGGGTTCGGTGGCCATGGCGATGAGCGAGATCTCATCGCCCATCAGGCCGCGGGTTTCCTCGAAGGGTTCGACCCCGGTGAAGTGGGTCCATTTTCCGGCGGCATGGGCCTTGTCGTAGCGCTCCTTGACCCCGGGCAGGTCGTACTGCATCCACTTCTCAAGCAGGAGCGGCTTGAATTTGGATTCCCAGATCTCGCGGGAATCACATTCGAAGCCGAGGTGTTCGGGCGTCCCGGATTTTTTGAGCCAGTAGCGGACCAGTTTGCCGTGCTGATCGCGGACGATTTTGGTTTCGTGGTCCTCGGAGACGGTGCGCTCCTCGCCGGGGAAGGGGGACGGCCAGCACCAGCCGACCGAGGTGAAATCGGATTCGAGCATTTCCCAGACGGTTTCGGCATCGCCATCGAGTCCTTCTTCCTTCCACCGCCGGATCGAGTCGGGCCAGAAGCTTTCGTGGCGGGGGATGCGGTCCTGGTCCTTGCGTTCCATCATGCGGTTGACGCGTTCGCGGCTGGAGAGTGCGGTCATGGAGTGGAACTATGGGGTAGAATTGTGCGACAGGGAGCGGAAACACGCGGGAGCCGGAGGATAGAAGGGCGGGTTGGGAATGGATTCCGTCATCTTATGCGGCGATTAGCGCCAGGCATATTCCAGATAGATTTGTGACAAGGGGGGATAGGTTGGGGGCGGGGAGATTGAACAGGAGGTAACGGAGGCAACAGAGCAAGGCAGGACATGGGTGGGTGTTGGAGGACTGAGGTTGGAAGGCTGAGTATGGAAGGAAGACATCGGTGATGGAGTACTTAGCCGCGAAAAGGCGCAGACTTCGCAAAAGGAGTTCTGATCAACAAAGAGGGGAAAGGCACGGCGGTTGGAAAACCGCCGCTCCTTGGAAATCAAACGGGTTCCATTGGGGTACGTAGGCACAAAAAAACCCGCTGGATTGGACCAGCGGGTTTTTGTTTCCGTTCCGTTGATCAGGAAGCGGAGGGGACGACGTGGACGCGACGATTGGGCTTGTCGAACTTCACGTTGCCGCCGGTGAGGGCGAACAGGGTGTGATCGCGGCCCATGCCGACGTTGGTTCCTGCGTGGACGCGGGTGCCGCGCTGGCGGATGATGATGCTGCCAGGGGTGACGACTTCGCCGCCGAATTTTTTGACGCCCAGACGTTTGCTGGCGCTGTCGCGCCCGTTCTGGGAACTTCCTTGTCCTTTTTTATGTGCCATGGAGGGTAGGGGGGTATGGGTGTAGAGGGTTCAGGATACGATCTTGCCGATCTTCACACGCAGATAGCGTTGGCGATGGCCCACCGTGCGGTGGTAACCTTCGGTGCGACGGTATTTGAAAGCGATGACCTTGTCGCCTTTGACTTCGCCCATCACTTCTCCGGTGACGGATGCGCCGGCCACGGTGGGCTTGCCCACGCTGACGGCGTTTCCGTTGGAGACGAGGAGCACGTCACTGAAGACGGTCGACTTGCCGGGCTCGGCGCCCTCAAGTAGTTCCACGTCAATGAGGTCGCCCTCGCTGACTTTATATTGTTTACTGCCGGTACGGATGACTGCGAACATGATTTTTGCTCCTAAAGAGTTTTTAAAAATGCCCGAATCGGCGTGCGACTCAAGGAAAAAGATGGGTTTTTTCAGTTTTATATGGAAAAGGAGGCGGATTTGCCTGTGGGGGCGGGGCTTTTGAGTGCGGTTGAACCTTGATTTGTCATGGGTGTGGGGCGTTGTTTGACACCATTTGCCAGCAACGATAGCTTGGCCCGATGCCCGTTTACCAAACCCATGCCCTCGGGCGCGCCACCCTCGCTTTCTGCCCCCTCGAACACGTGGAGAGCGTCTCGGTCGGGCTTTGGTTCCGCACCGGTTCGCGTTATGAGCCCGTGGATCTCCATGGCGGGGCGCATTTTTTGGAGCACATGTTGTTCAAGGGCACACGCCGCCGCAATGCGCTTGAGATCAGCGAGGCCGTGGAAAGCCGCGGTGGGGACCTGAATGCGTTCACTTCGGAGGAGATGACCTGTTATTACTGCCGGGTGGATGCGAACCACCTCAAGCTTGTGCTGGATGTGCTCTTCGACATGCTCTGGCACTCCAGTTTTCCGGCGGCTGAAATGGCCCGGGAGCGCGGGGTCATCCTGGAGGAAATCCGGATGTACGATGACCAGCCCCAAGTGGTGGTGCAGGAGCACCTGAACCAGGCCATGTGGCCGACATGCACCCTGGGCCGCTCGATCCTCGGCTCGCCCAAGTCGGTGGCCGAAATGTCACGCAGCGACCTGATGAAATTCTGGCGCGGCCACTACGGGCCGGATTCGCTGGTGGTATCGGTTGCCGGCCGGACCGATCTGGAGAGCCTGCAGTCCCTGCTCCAGCCCCACCTCCGCATTGCCACCACCACACCCGAGAAGCGGGGTTGGAATCCGGTCACATTCAAGACGCGCCGCACGGTCCGTTCGGTGGCGGTCACCCGCCCGGTCCAGCAATGCAGCCTCGCCATCGGCATCCAGGGAATACCCCGGAAGGACCCCCGCCGCTTCGCCGAGAAACTTCTCTCGGTCATCCTGGGCGAAAACATGAGTTCCCGGCTGTTCCAGATCGTGCGCGAGAAGCACGGGTTGGCCTATTCCATCCACAGCGCAGTGTCGCATTTCAACGATACGGGGGCGTTCTACATCCAGGCCGGGGTTGACCGCGAGAAGATGTCCGACGCCGTCCGCCTGGTCGCCAAGGAACTGGAGCGCATTTCCCGTTATGCCCCTTCCGCCGCCGAGGTGCGGCGGGCGAAGGATTACACCATCGGACAGATGAAACTCGGATTGGAGAGCACGACCAACCGCATGATGTGGATGGGTGAGTGCATGCTCGGCCTGGGGCATCTGATCCAGCCGAACGAGATCATCGATACCGTCGAGGCGGTTTCGCCGGAGCAGATCCGGCGGGTGGCGGCGGATTTTTTCCAACCCGGACGGATCACCGTGGCCGCGGTAGGGCCGGACCTCGATGCCTCCGAACTGGAGGAAGCCTCCCGGCCCTTCGGGAGCCTTTGAAATTTTAGATTTGTGATTATTTGAATTTTGATTGGGAGGATTTCCCGATTCAAAGAGCGAACGGAAACCGGATTCCATGGACATCACCCAGGCCAAAGCCGTCATTGTGCGCTCCGGAATGCCGGGGACGGCCTATTTCTTTGGCGGATCCGCCCGGACGGTGGAAGGCGGGAACGGGGATTGGGCGGAACTTGGGGAGTTGCTTGCCAAACGGTGCCGCCAAAATGCGGATACCCTTCATCCGCCCGGCGGGCTGGTGGGGGCCTTCCGCTATGACGGGTCCTTTGTATTTCACGACTGCCCGGAAATGCGGGTGGGGCGGTGTGATGAACTCTGGCCCGAGTCGATCCCCGCCGTATCGGGACCGGAGAGCGCGTGGAAAGCACCCGTCGATTGTGCGACCTACGGACGGCTGGTGGAGAGGGCGCAGGAATACATCCGTGCAGGCGACATTTACCAGGTCAACCTCACACGGCGTTTTTCCCTTCCCGACGAGGGCGTGGACCCCCGGGGCCTGTTCCGGCACCTCTGGGCGGTCTCGGAAGCGCCCTTGTCGGCTTTTGTGGAAATTCCCGGTGGGGCCATCTGTTCGGCATCCCCCGAACTGTTCCTCTCCATTGACGGACGCCAGGTGACCACACGGCCGATCAAGGGCACCCGCCCGCGTGACCGCGATCCCCTGCGGGACCGTCTCAACGCCTACGAACTCACCGCCTCTCCCAAGGAACAGGCGGAACTGGTTATGATCACCGATTTGGAGCGCAACGACCTGGGCCGCGTGTGCGAATACGGATCGGTGGTGGTGGATGAACTCGTGAAACGCGAGACCTACTCGCATGTCCACCATCTGGTTTCCACGGTCACGGGCACCCTGCGGCCGGGTGTGGGGCCGCTGGCTGCCTTGCGCGCCTGTTTCCCCGGGGGATCCATCACGGGAGCACCCAAGAAGCGGGCGATGGAAATCATTGCAGAACTTGAGCCGGAAGGGCGGGGCTGGTATACCGGGGCGGTGGGCTATTTCGGCTACGACGGCTCGGCCCAGTTCAACATCGCCATCCGGACAATGGTGGTGGAAGACGGCGGGGTGCATTTCCACACCGGCAGCGGGATCACGGGCGATTCCGATCCTGTGGGTGAATTCGAGGAAACCAACCACAAGGCGGCCGCACTCCGCCAGGCTTTCGAACAGTACCGGGCTTCGCGTCCGGAGAGAGTGGACTCATGATCGACCCCCTGGATGAGGCTTTCCGGTTTGGTCGCGGGGTTTTTGAGACCCTGCTCGTGCAGGATGGACAGGCATTGTTGCGTTCGGAGCATCTGGACTCCATGAATGAAGCCGCGGTGGTGTTGGGGTTGGACAATGGCAGGATAGACCCCGGAGATCCGCCCGGGGCCTTGGGCATCTGGCGCTGGACGCTGACACCCCTGCAATTCCTCACCACCTGGGTGGACGGGGTCGAAGAAGTGGAGAATGTGGAACTGGGCCTTTCCAAGCTGCGGGTTTGTTCCACGTCGTGGGAGGCACGGTACAAGACCCTGAGTTACCTGCTGCAAATACAGGCCAGGGAGGAATCCTCCACCGGCTGGGATGTCCTTCTGAACGAAAACGGGTGCCTGGCGGGTTCGACCATGGCGAACCTGTTCTGGGTGAAGCACGGAACCATTTTCACTCCGGCAGCAACCTGTGGCTGTCGGAATGGTGCGGTGCGGCGGTGGATTTTGGGGCAGTATGAGGGAGTGGAGGAGGTCGAGGACACTTGTGACGTGCTGGATGGGGCGGACGAGATTTTCCTGACCAACTCGCGCATCGGCATCACCCCGGTCATGCGGTGGAAGGAACGCCGGATGGCCGTGGGGTCGCGTTGCCGGGAGATGCGGGAACGGTATGGGCGGATGGCGGGGAGCCGGTAAGGCGCGAAGCGCAGATAGCCGCTACCAGATTGATGTCTATTCTCTTCCGGATACCGCCTCCGCGGCGGGAAGGGGGTGTGATGAATAAACAGGCAGGGCGGGGACCGGGACAATGGGCCCAAACCGGCATTCGGCAGAATGCGGTGGTTTTTGAGAAGCAAATGGATGACATCGGCCGCGGGGTGTGCCTTTATATATAGGATTGCGACAAGCAGTTGCCCCAGCCATGGAAGACCCCACCAGAGCAACCCCCAACCCGCAACCCGAGCCGGTCATTCCGTTTTCCGAAGAATTGATTTCTCCGGAGGCAATCCCTTCTTCAGGGCGGGAACTTGCCGAACCTCTTGCCGGGTCGACGGCCGCAGAGACTCCACCGAAACAACCCCGCAAGGCATACAGTGCCACGCATTGGCAAATCCACGCCTGGGGCATCGGAGGGGTTGCCTCGTACTTTATGTACGAGCAGTTCTATCTGATCACGAACATCCATACCACAGTGTTCAAGATCGAGCCGGTCATTGTCTTCGCCATCATGGCGCTTCCGCGGCTGGTGGACGGGCTGATAGATCCCGTCATGGGACATTGGTCCGACAATATGCACTCGCGCTGGGGACGGAGGCGCCCCTTCCTCCTGGGGTCGGCCATTGTGGGGGCGATTCTCGCTTCGGCACTCTTCTGGATGTCGCCGGATTGGCCGCAGTGGGCCAAGAGCCTCCAGCTGGCTGTTTGTGCGATCACCCTGTTTACGGCCTGCGGGACTTACGATATGGCGTTCAATGCGCTTGGATACGAACTCTCCGATGAGTATGCCGACCGTTCAAGAATCCAGGCGATCAAGGGAGTTTACTGGGCCCTGTTCGCCATTTTGGGAGGGTACGTCATTTGGATTGCGGGAAGCCTGGACAAAATCGGCGACTTTCTCTTTGGTGCCCCCGCACAAAGTTGGTTCCCGCTTTGGGAAGTTTGGCGTCCCCAAGTTTTGAACCCGTTGACGGGCAAGGGTGATGAAGTCCTCGGTTTCCGTGTGATTTCCCTGGTCATTTCACTGCTGATCCTGATCTCGGTCATTTTCCCGCTTGTATGGTCGAAGGAGCGTTACGCGGCCATCAACCGGACGAAGGTCAACCTCATGACGGCCCTGCGCACCGTCTTTCGCAGTCGACCGTTCATTATCATTCTCCTCATCAAGGCCGCGGGAGGTGCGGGGACTCTGCCAAGAAATCTGTTCTTCTATATCGGGACCTACAGCGTCTGTTTCGGCGACAAACAGGCCTATACCGAAGTGATGAGCGGACATACGGCCGTGGTTTCCTTGTTTATTGCGATCGGAATCTGGTGGATCGCAAAGCCGCTGACGCGTTTGATCGGAAAGCGGGCCGCTTTCATATCGGGGGCCGGCCTGGGCTTGTTGCATGCCTGTCTGATGCCTTTCATTGCCACCCCGGGGCATGTCTGGGATTGGTTTATCCTGAACATCGCTTTCATGCCGATCCAGCATGTCCTCAATACTTCGGCGGCTGGAATTATGCCGGATATTTGTGACATCGATGAACTGGAGCACGGGTCGCGACGAGAGGGGCTATTCACCGCCGTGCAGGCTTTCGTGAGTAAAATGGAAATCTCCCTCATGACCGCCCTGACGGGCGTGTTCCTGACTTTTGTCGTCCGGTTCGACGTGCATCTCCCCCAGCAGACGCCCGACGTGATCGAACGGCTCCGCTTCTGGGGTTTTACTCCCCTCATTGTGCTGTCGGCGATTTCATTTGGCATGTCCTGGTTCATGCCCCTGACCAAGAAGATGATGGACGATGTCCGGGCCCAGCTGGATGCGCGCCACGAGGCCAACGAGAAAAAAGCCTCGATGGAAGAGGCGGGCTAGCGCCCATGTCTTCAACAGATGAGCACAGAATTTTGGATGGCGCTGTTTTCCCGTAGAAGTGAGTTCTTGAACCGCCACAGATGAAATTCCACGGGCAGGATGCCCGTGCTACGAGGGAAAAAGTCCCGGCCTGATCCGCCTACTGCATCGGCAGCTTGAGATCCACCCGCTTGTCGCCGCGAAGGACGGTGGTGGCGACCATTTTCCCGGGCATTTGTTCCTGCAGGAAACGGGCGAAGATCTCGCCCTCGGTCATCCGGTTTTTCATGCCGTCGATTTCAACAATCACGTCGTTTTTCTCGAAGCCGGCTTTCTTTGCGGCGGCATGTTTCCCGAACTGCCCGACCGACTTCACCAAGAGGGCCAACTCCGAGGGCTTGAGTCCGAGCTTTGCCCTTTCGTCATCGGCCAGATCTACCAGGACCATGCCCCCGGTAACCATGCCTCGCATGGACCACGAACCCACGCGACCTGCGCTGTTGGTCTTCAACCGCCAGCCGGAGGGCAGGGTGAGAGTGAGATTGCTTTCCGATCCGCCTCTCCGGATGACGAGGGGAATGGACGCCTGGCCGGGCGAGCGGTGCAGGACCCAGCTTACGTCCGTGGGCGAAATGAGGGGTTGCCCTGCCATGGAAACAAGGTCGTCGCCTTTTTTCAGCCCTGACTGGGCGGCGGCCGATCCTTCCATTACATCGTCGACATGGGCCGTTTGGTCGGGGGCCAGCAGCAGTCCGACCGTTTCCGGAACGGGCATGGGGTGGATCCATTCGATCGGAACCGGCCTGCCCTTGTCGCGGTAGGACGAGCGGATGGCATCACCGATCATGTGGCAATGCACGCAACTGGCGACGACCTGTCCGTTCCAGTCTAGTTCCCTCTGGTATTTTCCGGCGAGGGTGGGGATTTCGGTCGGGGTGCGGAAGGGCAACTCCACGCCCTGTTTCCCGGCGAGTGCGGCTTTGTTCGCGGGGTAGCCGCGGTGGATGGCGAGTGCGGCCTCGAGTGCGCGTTGATAACCGGTGAGGGTGCTGTTGTAGGGATCCTTGTGGTGGGTCCATGAGCCGTAGCGGCCGTAGACGGTCCCGTCCCCATTGAAGAACATGGTGGAAAACGAAAGGTCGTAGTCGAATTGGAACTGGGTGAGGTCGAGGGCATTGGCGTTGATGAGGCGCACGCACACGAACTGGTCGAGCAGGGGATCCATCGATTTTTCGCCCAGGATGGCCGCATCGATGCCCATGCAGGCCTTGCAGGGGATGCAACGGAGAACGACCAGGAGCGGCTTGCCGCTTTGCTTCGCCTTTTCCATGCCGAGGGCAAAATCATTGAAGATCCAACGGGCATCGTTCTCCATGGTTTCCTTGTCCTTGCGGACGGCGCCCTCCCGGTCTTTGACCGTCTCCGCGCCGAGCGGGCAGGGGGCGGGGAGGAGGGAAATCAGCAGGGCGATAACGAACAGCTTCATGGTGGATTTTGTGCAGAAAATCCCCCGCGGGCAAGCCGGCAGGCGGGTGGGTGGTTCAATTCCCCTGCAGCATCGCGTAGATGTAGATGTTCACCAGCATGCGCATGCAGGCCACGTCATGGCCGGGCGGGGCGATCATGCGGTCCCAGCCGCACTGCAATCCTGACAAGCTGATAATGCCCACCATGCGCGAATCGATGAAAACGCCGTAGAGCCCGTGTTTGCGCCATTCTTTGTCGTAGACGTTGTTGAAATAGGTGTGGGGAGGTTCGCCGCCCTGGATCTGGAAATAGGTGCGGTAAACCGCGTGGTTTCCCGGCAGAGGGAGTACGCGGGCCCCGGGCAGGATCGTTTGGAGGAACTGTTCCTGGAGGGCCAGAAATATATCGGGATCCGGCGTGACACCGTGGTTGATGCAGGAATCGATCAGGAGGAAACCGCCCCGGCGGATGTACTCGGCCAGATTTTCACGGCCCTTCGGGCTGTCGACCATGTGGACGCCCTGCGAGAAGAGCAGCGGGTATTTGCACAACTGGTCCAGCTTCTCGACATCGGCCGCATACCAGGTCGGATCAATGTTCAGGCTCGTGCTTTCCCGGAAGAATTGCATGAGGACGGGATCGCCCGTGGCGTGGCGGAACCAGTACTTGCTCGGAGTCTTGAGCCTGGCCCAGCCGACGCGTTCGCCCCGCCATTTCCCGGGATCGTCCACCGCGGGGAGGGATAGCACCGGAAGCAGCAGCAAAGCCAGGAGTGTTGGAATTCGGCGGGAAAGCATTTTCATAAGAGTTTGAAAATCCTCCGCACGGCCAGTTCCGTGCCGTAGAGGCCGAGCAGCGCGGCGAGCAGCCAGGATGAATTCCACAGGGGTTCGGTGTTTTTTCGCTGCCATTCGCCATCCGTGACGGTGCGGGTCTTGAAAACAGGCTCGTCCCCGATGAGGGCCCCGCCGGTGCTTTCGGCGATGCGGCGCATGCCTTCGATATCCGGGGGGATGTCGAGGGCTTCGGTGGTGCGCGCCTTGTCGGAGACGGGGAACTGCAACCCGGCCGAACTTGCCGCGCCATCGACAGCCGAGACGCCCCACATCCCCGGCTGGTCCGGGGTGAAAGCGGCGGTCCATGCCCCGCTTTCCCTGCCGGGACTTTCCTGAAGGGTCAAGGGGGTGATTGTGCCGGTGGGGGACACACAAGTGACGGTGGGGGCGGGAAGATCACTGGAGCTTTCCACCCGGATGGTCACGGGCGTGGCAAGCGCCGGTGCATCCGTCAGCCGGGCCAACCTCAGACCGCTGCGCGGGGCCGGTGTGAGGGAGAGGAGCAATTGCTGCCAGAATACCTCGACTGCACGGCTGGTACTGGGCAGTGCCATTTTCCAGCGCCACAGCAGATCCGTGGCCAGGAAGGCGGAGAAGCCCTCGCCAAATTGCTGTTTCGCAAGGAGGATGTCGCGGCTCTTGTCGGTGGCAGTGGGTTCCCGGACCGCCAGCACCTCGGCGCCCGGCTTGGGGCCGGCCACTTTGGCATACTGGCTGAGCCTGGGCAGATTGGCGGCATCCAATCCCCGGAGTGCCGTGAGTGCCCGCGAGGATCCGGCCGGGATGGTGAAAGCCTGAAGTGAGGCCAATTCCTGGTTCAGGCCCGGACTGCCGGGGTCGATTTCCACCATGGCCGAGGCGGACATCATTTTGCGCCGGAATTCCTGCTCGCCCGCCTCGGCCGACTTGGCGAGGGTTCGGGCGTCGAAGGCCACCGGCAGCATGCCCTCGATCGGCGTGCCCGAGAAACCGGCGGCGGCGTTGGAGTCGGGGGCGATGAACAGCACCCCGCCCCCGCCACGGACGTATTCGATGAGCGCACTTTGCTGGGCGGCGGTGAGCCTGTCGGCGAAGACGTGTGCGAGGATGACAATCTGGAACCGTTTCAATTCCTTCGCGGTTCCCGGCAGGTCCGTCAATTCATGGCCGGCTTTTCCCCCCGCGGTCAAGTGCACCCCGAGGGCGGGATTCAGGATGCTTTCCATGTTGAAACTGGGATCGGACTGGAGGGCGGTGAGCAGGAAACGGTAGCCCCATTGGAGCGCACCCTGATAATAGAGCACGTCGATCTTTTCCTTTTCGATGACCCGGGTGGTGCAGTGGGCCAACTGGCGTTGTTTTCCTTCTCCAAGCCTGAACTCCAGGTGCATGGGCCCGGGTTCCGGGGAAGTCACGGCGGTGGGCCAGGCGAGGGTGTTGCGCCCGCGCCGCAGGAGCAGGTTGGCGGAGGAAAGTTTGGCGCCTCCGCTCCACAACTCAATCGTCACCTCGCCGTCCTGTGGCATGGTGGCATCGACCAGAGCGCTGACATTGAATTGCGTTTGCCTGAGCACCTGGGATGGTGCCTTGATTTCGCGGATATTCAGCATTTCGCTGCTTTGGATGCGGTTTTTGCCCAGGGCAAAGTATATCGGGATGCCGTCCCGCTGTGCCTCCGATACCAGTGACGTGGGGGTTTCCCCGGTTGTGTCGATACCGTCCGTCAGGCAGACAATGGCGGCGGGTGATTTTGCCAGAGCCTCGCGAAGCGCGGAGTAAAGATGGGTCTGGTGGGTTTCCCCGGCGGATACCGACGGGTCCACGGCATCATCGACGCCGGAGGCATCCAGTACCTTGGTGGCAAAGCGGCTGGCCCTGCTGCCGGCGAAGGTTTCTTTGGCGTCCTTCTCATGGATTTTCCACTGGCGTGTGGCATCGGCGAGCCGGCTCAGTCCCCGGTAATCTTTGGCGTTCATGCTGTCCGAGCGGTCGACCAGCAGCAGGAGGGTGTCGCGGGCACCGGGTTGGACGGTCCCGGTCCTGGTGCGTTGCGGATTGGCCAGGCAGGCGAGAATGGCAAGGACTACAGCGATGCGGAGGGCGGCCAGTGAGATGCGGGCGTAAGGCGGAAGGTTGCGAAGCGTGTTTTGGTAGGATTTCGCGGCAAGAAGAATACCTAACAATGCGGCACTTCCAAGGAGCGCCCATGCCACGCCATGGGGCATGCCCTGCAAAAGGCCCGCGAACTGCCAATCCACCGCACCTGTCATTTGGCTGTTCCGCCCTCTTTGGGCGATTCCTTGTAATCACGCGAGAGCCGCTCAAAGTAATCGGAGACAGCGGATCGATAGGCGGGCGGGGCGAATTCGATGTCCTGGTCCGTCAAATGGAATTCGCGCTGGCTCTGCTTGATCTGTCCGCGCAAGAGGGCGATCAGTCCCTCCAATGGGGGATCAATGGCCGTGACGACACGGTTCCAATCCGTTTCGGACTTTGAATAGGTTTCGCCCAGGGCGCGCTGCAGCTGCGAACCGGTGTCGGCGGCTTTCGGTGTGGCCGATTTAGCCTCGAACACGAGGGAGCGCAGGTCTTCCACCAATTCCTGCCCGAAGCGTTCGCGTTCCTCGAGGACCCGGGGGTTGGGTTTGAGGTATTGGGAGCGTGCTGCACCGGCGGAGGTGTTGGAGGTGGAAGAGCCGGGTGGTGTGTCGTGGGACAAGGCAGCGGTGGCTTGGGAATGGGACATTCCCGGTCCCTGGCCCATGCCCATGCCCTGACCCTGACCCTGACCCTGACCCTGACCTTGACCTTGACCCTGACCTTGACCTTGACCCTGACCTTGACCTTGACCCTGACCTTGACCTTGACCTTGACCCTGACCTTGACCCTGACCCTGACCCTGACCCTGACCCTGACCCTGACCCTGACCCTGAGCTTGGCCGTCATTCTTTTGAACAGCGGCCAGACGTTGGAGGTTGGTGCGTGTCCGCTCGAGTTGAGCCACCAAGCTGGCCATCTCCTGGGGTGTCAGCGGGCCTGATTTCCCATTCTTGCCGGCAAGATTGGCGATTTCCTGCAGACGGTCTGCTGCGTCATTGGCAAGTGCCGCATCGCGCGGTGCGTTCCGCAGGCGGTCAAGGGCTTTGGCGACATCCTCCTTGGTGAGAGCAATCGCGGTTTCCTTGATTCGCTGTGCGGCCTTTTCCGAACCCGCTTCCTGCTGGGCCTGCGCCGCCGCGGCGAGTTCGCGGGCTGTTTGGCGCGCCTTTTCCTCGGCTTCCTCGGCCGCCTTTTGGGAAGCCGCATCGGACGGCTGATTGGGGGCATTGCGGGCTCCTTCTGCCGCTTCGCCCAGTTGGTCCATGGCCCGTGCCAGTTCCTCCCGGGCCTTCTGCTCGCCGGCCCGGTTCATCGCATCGACGGCGAGCTGGAATTCACGGGCTGCGGTGGTGGCCGGCTCCCTGGCCGCGGCCAGATCCTTTCCATCAAGATGGCCGAGCGATGTTCTCGCGAGGTCGCGTCCCTTTTCGATGTGACCGGTGATTTCGGGTGTGAATACCTGGCCGTTCAGGAGTGCGCCGGCACGCTGGCTGAGCTGCGTTTGCCGCTCGCTGAGCGTTCCGGTTATTTTGTCGGGGTCGGGTTTCTCATCCGGGTTTGGAGCGGTTTCGGGAACGGGGGAAGGGCTGGTCAGATCCCCCGCAAGACGGCCCTGCTCGGCCGCGAGCACTTCCAATTCGCCGGCCTGGGTCTTGAATCGCTGCTTGAGTTCGAGTTCCTTGTTGCGCTCGAAGGGATCCTTGACGTCCGGGGGGCCGTCCTTCGCGGAACCGTTTTTGGCCACCTGCTTGATGTAGAATTTTTCCACCTCGGTGATGAAACCGAGCGATTTGCCCTGGTTGGTGAGCGCGGAGGTGTTCTCCGTGGCCTGGATTTTTTCAGATGCCGCGGTCATTTCCGGTTGGGCCTGCCCCAGGAGGTTGATGATTTCCGCGGGCTCGCCCCCGGCGATCAGTTTGTCGATTGTTTCCCGGGTCTTCTGAACCAGCACGCCCTGCTCACGGCCGACCCGGTCGTTCTCGTTTTTCCACGATGGCTTGGCGTGGTCGATATCGGCATGTGCGAGAATGAAATTCTCCTTCAGCAGGCGCAGCTGGGCGACCTTGAGGGCCTTGACGAGGGCCAACGAGGGGTTGCCCTTGCCCCCGGGAACCTCCTGCACATCGTCCCGGAAGGGCTTGATCTGGACGAATTGGATCGGCGAGGTGGTTATGGGAAGTTTCCGGCCATCAATCCGCTGGGCACGCAGGTAATAGGAAACCATGTCGTAGGGTTTGACTTCCAGCTGGTCGAGATAAAGCGAGGTTTCGATGGCGTGGTTTCCGGCCTTCCCGAGTTCGCCGGGATCAAGGGGGAGGGTCAGGCGGGGGGTGCCATTGACGGCGATTTCCAGGGCCAAATCCCTGAGACCGGAACTGGAAACGGCCGTGGCCTTGAGGGGGACTTCCTCGACGGAGCTGGCCTGTGTCTCGGCCACGGGGGATTTCCACTGGAGGTTGGCCGTGGGTGTTTTGTCCTTTTCGGATTGCCCGGTTCCGGCTGATGCGATCCAGGGACGCCACCACAAAGTCACAAATACGACGTGCGTGAGCAGCAGGAGTGCCGCGAGCGAGAAAAGTAGCAGCAATGCTGTGCGCCTGGGGCGGGCGGTGGGAACTTGCCGGAGAAATGCCGCCGTCTCCTCGCGCTGGGCCAGGGCCAGGGGGCTCGGGTCGGCCTCGTGCTCGGTGGCGGTCTCGAGGCGGTTCTTTGCGGCCAAACGACGGTCGAGGTGGCGGGCGCTGTAGGCGAGGTTCCGGTGTCGGATCCACCAGATGGTGAGGGAGGCCAGGCCGGTGAGGGCAATGCCTGCGATCCAGAATGCGGGCAGGGTGCCCCAATTTTGCATCTTCCCGAGTGAGGGGTTTTTCCAAATAATGGCGGCCAGGGTCACCGCGAGCCCTGCGGCGGCGAGGCCGAGAGGCCAGGCCATGCGCAGCCAGAGGGCATGGTCACGGAGCAATCGGTCTGCGGGATTTTTTTTCATTTCAGAGGGCGGTGCGATTGGCGAGGGCCAGTTCTGCCATCAGGGCCAGGCCGCAAAAAGCGAGCACCCACCACCAGAGGCGTTGCTGGTTTTCCGAGATTTCCCGGCCGGCCGGTCCGGCGGACGGGGGGGCTTTGGCCTGATTTCCGGCGGCTTTGGCCGGGTTGGCGAGAGCATGGAGTTGGACGGGATCCGGCCAGGGGGCGAGATCGGATTCCGCGGGTGGGATGTTCACCGCATAGAGCCGGTGGTCCTGACCGCTGGCAAATTCATACACACCCGGCAGACCGGGGCGGACGGAACCCGCGGCGGTCCGGGGTGCCGAGGGATCCGGTGGATCAACCAAGCGCCAGGTGCCTTCGCCAGGAGGCAGGGGAATGGTGTCGCCAATCCGGCATTCGTGCCGCATCAGCGAGAACGAGCCCAGCCAGTTGGCCGCCTGGTGGATGAAAGGCACGAAGGAGGGCTGCGCGGGCCAGTTTGTCGCCTCACGTGTCATGGGGAATCCGGCGATGAGGGCACGCCTGCCCTGGTTGTTCCACTCGGCCAGGGCCATGGCGCCATCCGGCCAGTTCGCAACCGGGGCCAACTGGGCACCCTCGAGGTTGAATCCCTCTTGGAAATCGACCTGGAGCAGGGGGAGCAGGCTTTGCCCCGCATAGGCGGCCAAAATGGGATGCTCGGCATCCCAATCGCGAAGGTTCCATGGTGTGTCCGTGCCCGAACGGGGAACAATCTTGATGCCCTGTTTGGCCAGCCAGGCGGTTTGCGATGGAGATCCGTCGACAAAGACCAACAGCGGCCCTCCCGCCCCGACAAAGCGGTCGAGCTCGGAAACCCGTGGCGGCATGAAGGATTGTGCGCTGCGCAGGATGACGGGTGAATCCGCGGGCCATGCGCCCTTCGGCAGGCCGGACGCATCAAGTCCGGTTGAGTCGATTTTTTTTGTGGACTGCAATGCATGGGCGAGAAAGTCCGGACCTTCCACCGGGTCAAGCAAAACGGCATTCCCGGCCTTTTGTTCCAGGACGATCCAGGCCGTGTCGTCCGCTTTCAAATCGTCCGCCGGGACCATGGATACGCGGAGGTATTTGATATCGGCGGGCACCTCAAGCGGGATGGTGTTTTCGCCGGAAACGAGTTCCACCGCCTGATGGCCCAGTTCGCGCGAGCCTTCCCCGAAGATGATTTCGCGCCGGTCCTTGTCCGGGGAAAAAAGTCGCACGGTTGCGGTGACCCGGGTCTTGCCGTCGCGCTGGAGGCGCACGATGGCCGCCTGCCGTCCCGGTGACGGAGCGACATCGCCGAGTTCCAGTTTGATACCCGCGGGAACCGGCCGGGCGAGATCCACGCCGAGCCAGCCCGCACGCTGTTCGTCGGCCACCCACAGCAGGGTCCGCTCCGCAGCGGGGACCGATTCTAGGGCTTCGATGGCCGCCTTCAGGCCGGGGGCATAACGGGTATTTTCAAAGCCCGGAGTGGCATTGGCGAGGGCGGAGCGGACGCGCCCGATATCGTCAGTCATGGGCACGATCCAAGTGGGCCGGGGGAACATCACCATCAACCCGGCCCGGTCACCCTCGCCCAGCTTGGCCACACGGACAAGGGCCTGGGCGCGGCGTGCATCCCAGCGTCCCTGCGCCTGCATGCTCATGGAATTGTCCAAAGCAACGACCAAGGCCTGGTGGTTCTTGGCCGCTGCGCCTTGCCAGAACGGCCTGGCAAATGCCGCCGCGAGCGCGGCAATGACGAGGCAGCGAAGCAACAGCGTGATCCAGCGCTGGATCCGGTGGCGGCGGGTGTCCCGGATTGCCATGTCGCCGAGGAATCTCAACGAAGGAAATGGAACCAGGGTCTTCGGTTTGCTGCGCAGGAAATGGAGCAGGACGGGCAGCCCGATGAGGGCGGCCCCGGCGAGGAAACCTGGAAAGAGCCAGCTCACAGGGATTGCGACCGGCGTGCCAGATAGCCGGAGATGGCGGTGATGGGGGATGCGTCGGTGCGGAGCCGGGTGACATCGCCCCCGGCCCGGTGGAACAATTCATCGAGATCCCCACAGAATGCGGAAAACTTGTCGAGGTAACCCTTCCTGACGGCCGCGACATCGACCCGCAGGCGCCTGCCGTCCTCCACATCCAGGAAGTGGCCGGTTTGGTCGAGGTCGAAGTCGATTTCCACCGGATCGAGCACGTGCAGGCCGATGAGATCATGATGGTCGTAGCGCAGGCGGCGGACCGCGGCTTCGAGGAGGGGGGAGTCCTCGTAAAAATCACTGGCGATGACAACCATGGAACGCGGGGGAATGAGCTCGGCCAGATCCTCGAGGCATTTGGCGAGGCTGGTCGTTCCGCCCGGTTTGACGCTTTCAATCCGGCCGACGAAAGAGCGCCAATGCGGCATGGAGGAGCGGGCGCGCAGGTAGTCCTGGAGGCCCGCACCGACAAGGGCCAGTCCGAAGGCATCCCCCTGGCGTTGGGCCGTCAGCCCGATGGCGGCCAGGGCCAGCCGGGCGAAGGCAATTTTGCTCACCAGTTCGGGGCGGGATTGGAAGTTCATCGACTGGCTGGTGTCGAGGACGAGATAAACGTGGAGCTGGGTTTCCTCCTCGTATTGTTTCAAGTGCAGGCGGTCGGTGCGGGCATAAAGGCGCCAATCGACACGGCGCAAGTCGTCACCCGGTTGATAGGCACGGTATTCGGCGAATTCCACCGAGGAGCCCTTCTGCGGGCTGCGGTGGCGGCCCGCGAGGAATCCGTCGATCATGTAGCGCGCCTTGAGTTCCAGTGAGGGAAGGTCGGCGAGAAGCTGCATGTCCAGCGGGGGCAACGCGGGGCCGGCATACAACCGGGCGGCGCTGCCCGGCAGGGGTGGGGGTTGGTGCTTCAACGGATGGTTTCCAGCAGGGAATCGATCAGGCTGTCGACCGTGCGGTTGTCGGCCTCGGCACGGTAATTGGTGATCAGGCGGTGGCGGAGTACAAGTTTGGCCGCACGCTGGATGTCCTCGCGGGCGACATTGAACCGGCCGTCGAGTACGGCGAAGGCCTTTCCGGCGAGGGCCAGGTATTGCGAGGCCCGGGGCCCTGCGCCCCATTGTACGTACTGGCGGATGAAATCCGGGGCACGGTCGCCGCCGGGTCTTGTGGCCTGGACGAGGGACACGGCATATTCCGCGACGGACTGGGGTACGGGCACCTGGCGTACTCCGCGCTGGAGGAGGAGCATCTCCTCGGCATTCCAAATGCGGTTGAGCGGAGCCTGTGCCCCGGTGGTGGTCTCGAGGAGGATCCGGACCTCGTCGGCATGCGAGGGGTAATCGACCCGGAGGTTGAACATGAAGCGGTCGAGCTGGGCCTCGGGGAGCGGATAGGTGCCTTCCTGTTCAATCGGGTTTTGCGTGGCGAGCACGAAGAACGGGGACGGCAGAGGGTAGGTCCGGCCGGCGACCGTGACATGGCGTTCCTGCATCGCCTCGAGCAGAGCGGCCTGTGTCTTGGGCGGTGTGCGGTTGATTTCGTCGGCGAGAAGGAGGCTGGCAAAGACCGGGCCCTGGATGAAACGGAATTCCCGGCGCCCGTCCTGGGTCTCCTCGATGATCTCGCTCCCGGTGATGTCGCCGGGCATGAGGTCGGGGGTGAATTGGATGCGCTGGAAGGGGAGGTCGAGCATCTCGGCGAGACTGCGGACGAGGAGGGTCTTTGCGAGACCGGGCACGCCGATCATGAGGACATGGCCCTGGACCATGAGTGCGACAAAGAGGTCCTGCACCACCTCTTCCTGTCCGATGATGCGCCGACCGAGTTCGGCTGCGAGTTGGCTGTAGCGCCCGGGGGCGGCACGAAGGATGTCGATGTCTTCGGCGGCGAGTTCCGGGGATGGGTCAGGTGTGGTATTCATAGTGATTTGATAGTCAGTGCGAGGTTGGAAGACCAGTCCCGGATGGCCCGGCGGAGGCTGGCGTAATCGGCGGAGGCAACGATGGGTTTGGTGAGTTCGGCGCGGGCGACCCGGCGCAGGGTGTCCGGGGCGGTTTTCTCCCAGGTGACGGTGAATTTCTGGCCGGCGGATTGTACCGTCCAGGGAGGTGCGGGCAGGGCCGGGGCTTGGCCTGCAAATTGGAGTTCGAGGGTCTGTGTGACCACGAGGGGCTGGCCGTCATTGATCCAGAGCGGGCGGTCGCGGTCAGGCGGACTGAACAGATCGAGGCCGGGGACATGGACGGCCGGGAACGCACCGGTGGGAGCGGTGACACTGGAGCGGATCTCGACGGGAACCGGGAGGGAGCCGACATCGCTCACAGAGGGTTTGGAGAAGTCCCCTCCGGGCCAGAGCCCGGCTAGCAAATGGTAAACAGCCGTGCGGCGCTGGGCCGGGGCCAGTTCCCGGAACATGCGGCGGATGCCGTCCTCGGCCAAACCGCCGGCGCGGCGCTGGAAGGTTCCCTGCCACCCTCCTTCGGAAGTTTGACGGAGTGTCCAGGTGTCCTGGATTCCGGCAGGAGGGCCGTTTCCCCCGACAGTTTTGAATTCGGATGAATCCTTGCGGATGATGAAGCCGCTTCGCCCGTAGTCGCCCGGCGGGACGGAGCCGAAGGGGGTGACGCTGTCGGTTGCATCCAGCCAGAGGGCTTCGGGCTGGCCTTCCGACGGGGCCGCAGGGACATGGCAGATGGCGTGGTTGAATTGCCAGCTGGGAAAGTCGGTGTCGGTGATGCCCCCGCGGTTGAGGAGGACAAACCGCGCGTCAATTCCCTGGCACTGCAGGAGGGCCACAAGAAGGTTGGCCTTGTCCTTGCAATCCCCGAAGCGCTTGGCAAGCACCTCAATCGGAGTGCGGGGGCGGAATGCCTGCACACCGAGTTCAATGGCCACATACCGCAGGGCGGAGACAAATTCGTAGTCGCGCCGGAGGATTTCCATGCGGTTGGCGGCGCCCTTGGACAGCTCGGCCGCGGTTTTTTTGACGGTGTCGTCGATCTTGTCCGACCCCTGGGCCAGGCGGCGGTACCAAGCGGCAAAGTCATCCCAGGAGGGCAGCGAACTGATGCCGGCGGCGACGAACCAATATTGTGGGGGCGGATCACCGGGCAGTTGTTCGGCGGCGCTAAGCGGTCCGAGGTGCCAGCGGTAAACCGTCCGGCCGTTCTCGGTGGTTGTCTGTGCATTTGTGGTGTTGTTTTTCAACACGACACGGAATGGCTGTTTGGCGGGAACGCGGATTTCGAGGTCGGTGTCGGCCACCGGGGCGGATTTTTGCAGGGGGATGTATTCCGAGACATGGGGGAGGGTGGCGTCGAGCAACTGGCGGGTGCGGTAGCCGATCTCAACCACGCATCCGGCCCGGGCCCCGGGCAGGTAAACCATCGGGGAGCCGCTTTCGCCGCCATCCGCGGGACGGGTGGCCGCGGGGAGTTTGGCGGGATTGAAAACCGTGGCCGCACCATCGGGACGGATGACTCGGGCCACCCGGAGTTGGGAAGTCACGCTGGGTGGGTTCTGGGGAAGAAACAAATTCGCCCATTGTCCGACGGCCTCATCACGCACGAGGTAAACCCGGTAAAACAGGGACTCGTCGGTCGTGCGGTCATCCTCAACCGTGAAGCTGACGCTTTGCTTCAACACCAGCGCGGCATAGCCCTCGGGATTGGGCGCGGTGCGGGCGGCGGCCATAATTTTCTTTGTTTGTTCGGTGGCGGCCTGTTGCTCCCATTCGGCGTTCGGATCTTTGATCTCGATCTTGATGTCCGATGCGGTGAGAAGCGCTCCTGCCGGGGCAGGAGGGGATGGCGGGCTGTCCTTGGCGGAGGCCAGGTCGACTCCGAAAGGGGGCTCAAGGATTTTTCCACTGGCGGGATCGGCCAAACGGCCGTGTTCGATCTGGGCAAGCTGGAGGTTTTCGTATTCGGCAGCCACCGCCGCGGAGGCCCGGGCCGCGATCACGCGGAAATCCGCGCGGGGATCCTTGGCCAAAACCGCAACCCAGGCCGCCGGAAAACGGGGCTGGTCGCCCTCCCCGTCCCTGGCTGCGGCGACGGTCGTCCGCCGGGGATTTTGCAAAATGGGGAGATAGCCTGCGCTGTCGTTGGTCCCGATCAGGACAAATTGGCGTGCGGGAATCGCGTCGAGCGCGGTCTTCAGGTCGCCAGCGGTAAGGCGGGGACCGCTGATTTGGAAGGCGGGTTGGCCATTCTGGGAGCGACCCGAGTGGCCGTAGAGAATAAGCCAGAATTCATGGTCCGCCGATGTGTCCTTGAGCTTGTGCAGGATGGCCTGGCGCGTGACTTTTCCGGAGAGGATCTGGACGCTGTCCGCCTTGAATCCGCGGGCAATCAAGGCGGTCCGGGTGTCGGTGGCAAGACGTCCGAATTCCTCGGTATTTGCGGAGGATCCACCCAGGCCGGTGACAATGAGGGCACTGGAAGATGCCAGGGTGACTTGCAGGGATGATAGGCATGCAAGAACTCCATATACCATCACGGGAATGGTCCACCTTCCTTTGGCTAAGGCCATAGGCTGGCGAGTTTGGTGGAATTGGCGCTAAATGCAAAGTCCTAATGGCAAATAATGGCCGATAGGGCGGGACCGGAACTCAGGGCGGCGACAGAGGCGCGAGTGCGCGGGCACCCAGGAAGCGGGCCCGGGATCCCAGGCTGCGCGCAATGCGGAGGCACTCGTTCCATTTCACCATGCGTTCGCTGCGGGCAAAGGATCCCACCTTGAGCTGGCCGGCGTTAGTGGCCACGGCCAGATGGCTGATGAAGGCGTCCTCGGTCTCGCCCGAGCGTGCGCTGACCACCGGCGCCCAGCCGGCTTCCTGGGTCAGGCGGATCGCATCGAGCGTCTCCGTGACTGTGCCCACCTGGTTGAGCTTGATGAGAACCGAATTGGCCACGCCCCGCGCGATCCCGTCGCGGATCCTCGCCGGATTGGTGGTGAAGAGATCATCGCCAATGACCTGTAAGCTGCCGCCGCAGGCGTCATAAAAACGTTTCCATCCCGCCCAGTCGGTGTCGGCCGCCGGGTCCTCGATGGAAACGACCGCGTATTTCCGGCACCACGAGGCCATGAGGTCCACGAATTCATCGGAAGTGAAAGTGCGGTTCTCAAGGGCAAAGCGGTAGGTTTTGCTGGCTTCGTCGTAGAGATCGCTGGCGGCGATGTCGAGGGAAAGACTGGCTTCCTTGCCGGGGGTGTAGCCCGCGAGTTGTACGGCCTCGACAAAAGTTTCAAGGGCTTCCTCGTTGGTGGCGAATTCCGGCCAGTAACCGCCCTCGTCGGCGATCCCGAAGTATTTGCCGCGTTTTTTGAAGAGGTCGCCCGCCGCGTGGTAGACGTTGAAGGTGATCTCGAGTGTTTCCGCGTAATCGCGGGCGCCCGTGGCCATGACGAGGAAGTCCTGGACATCGGTGCGCCAGTTGGCATGGGCGCCGCCGCCGATGATCTGGATTTCGGGCAGGGGAAGGAGGGTGCCGTGGCCGCCGCCGAGGGACTCGAACAGGGGGATACCCCGGGCATTGGCGGCGGCGTTGGCCGCGGCCATGGAGACACCGAGGATGGCATTGGCGCCGAGGCAGCTCTTGCCGGGGGTGCCGTCGAGGGCAATCAGGGTTTCGTCGAGTCCGCGCTGGTCGTCAACGTTGTGCCCCTTGACCGCACGGGCGATTTCACCCCTCACATTTTCTATGGCCTTGAAGACCGACTTGCCACGGAAGCGGGATTTGTCCCCGTCGCGCAGCTCCAGGGCCTCGAACTGGCCGGTGGAGGCCCCGCTGGGGACAAGGCCGAGGCCGGTCACGCCATTTTCCAGCGTCAACCCGACTTCCACAGTCGGATTGCCGCGTGAGTCATAGATTTGGTGGGCGTCAACCGAGGCGATTTTCATGGGTGTAATTGGTTCAATTGGTCAAACCAGTCTGTGCCGAGTGCATCGAGACTGGCTGGCGGATGTTGGATATGCCGGATTGCGAAGGAACGCACAAAATCTTTCTTTTCCGGGCTGGTGAGGTACTCCACCGGGCTTTTCCCGTCCACCCGGGCGAGCATAAGCATGGGCAACAATCTCGAGGTCCGCTGTTCGATGGCGCGGGAATGGTCCGGATTGGATTCACGGTAACCGGCCCGGGCGGCTGCGATCATGCCGGGGAACGGCGGGGCTTTGGGCGAGTGAAGGAGGGACTTGAGGAAAAAATGGTTGAGGAAAAACGAAAGGTCGAAACTGGGATCCCCAAACCAGGCCACCTCGCAGTCCAGCAGCACCAGGCGGCCCCGGTGGTGGAGAAGGTTTTTCGGGCTGAAATCGCCATGGACAAGACATTCACGGGTGGTGGCAAGGCGGGAGGCCTCGGCAAGGATGGTCCCACTAACGTTGGGGTGCCTGGCTGCGGTGGCACGGAGATAGGGGTCGAGCCGGAGTTGGTCGAAATTTGCCGTGGTGTCAAAGTCCCGTCCCACCCCGGAATCGTTCCAGGAGCGGGCGTGGATTTCACCGAGCAATGTACCGGCTTTGCGGGCGAGTCCTGTGTCGCAGGTTCCCGCCAGCATGTCGGATTTCCAATTGGCGAAGCCATCGAGGTATTCCATGGCGAAGAGGCCGTGCTTCTCATCCGAGAAGAGAATGGCCGGGACCGCGTCGGGACGGAACCCGGCGATGTAGCGCAGGCAGGCCTGCTCGGTGTGGTTGCGGGAGACGTCGGCAAACCAGTCGGCCGCCACCTTGAGTTTGGCCAGGGCCCGCTTGACCACAAAGCGGCGGTCGCCGTCCTCGACGAGGTAGATTTCACAGGAAACGCCGCCGGTGAGGGGCGTGAGCATGGGGCTGGCGGAGGTGACCAGGCCGAGTTCGCGGAGAATGGATTCGAAGGAGTTGTTGTCCGTGGACATGGAAATTGGAGCAGAAGGTAACAAAGGAAACTGAGCAAGGCAGCTTAAATTTATTGAGGCGGAAGCGATGACGCCTGGATCGGAAAGGCACGGCGGCCGGGTACCCGCCGCTCCCTGCGGGAAAAGCAAAGGGCATTTTCTGTTTAATCAGCCGCTCATTCTCTGACTCGTTATCATTCTTGTGCTCTGTGGGACCGAGAGAACGAGCACGATTGCGAGTATGAGAGTCGAGAGGAGGCTGGGGCGGATTTTTTAGAAGCTGTTTGGTTATGACAAAGGTGAAGCCCTGTGCAAAAAAATCCCTCTATCAAGAGGGGTGGCGCGGAGCGATCCGCCTCAGGCGGGTGTTTGTTCCTGTGCAATACCACACACCCCCGCGAGGTTTACACCTCGTCGGCCCCTCTTGATAGAGGGGATAGATAGCTCAATTAATCAGACAGCTTCAAACTCTGCTACGGGGTTGCTGAGGAAGTTTTCTCAGGGCACCGGGGAGAGATAAACGGGCAGGGGGCCGATGGTGACGGGAATGTTGCCATCCACGGCATCCACCACTGAGGCATGGCCAACCATATCGGTCAGACGGGCTTGTTTGGCCTTCCAGGGGATGCGCACCCAAGCAGTATCCTTCACCCGCCAGGCCATGACGGTTTCCTGCAAACCCTCCCTGGCGAAGTCAGCATCGAACCGGTAGATGCAATTGCCGTCGGTGAGATCGGCATCCGAGCCGGTGAGTTTGGGGCGGGGCAAGAGGGAGATCATGGTTTTCACCGCATGGGAGGAGGGACGCCATGTTCCGTCCTTGTTGAAGAACCCCGAGTTGACCCCGTCGGTGTCCTTGAGCGACATGAAGTGGAGGCGCTCCACCCCGAGGCGGAGGGCCCAGGCATAAGCGCGGACGATGTAGGCGGCCTGGAGTTCGGGAGGAAGGTCGCGCCCGGCAGCGCGGGGGTCGGTGTTGTGGGCACCGAAGGCCCCGCCGGCCAGGTCGGTGATCGTCCAATTCAATTCCGTCCACCACTGCGGTTTGTCTCCCGCGCCCATTTTCCGCATGAGTTCGCGGATTTCCGCAGTGCTTCCGGCCATGGAATAGGAATAAGAGGGTTTGACCTGATCGGCCTCCGGTGGGGTGGGTCGGATGTAAGGGTGGGTCGAGAGGATGTCGAAATACTTCCCGGCATCGGGCAGTACCTGTTGCACGCCACGGATGAAGGGAAGGTCGGTTTTGGCAACGCCACAGGCGGAAATGCCGACCACCTGGACATCCGGCCAGCGTCCCTTGACCAGGGCATGGCTGGCTTTGAGCAATTTGGCATAGAGTGCCTGGCGGCTTTGCTCCTGGGCTTTTCGCAAGACCGGATCTTTGAGCGGGTAGTGGTTGGCCTTGTCTTCCCGGGCGGTGTCGATGTACCAAAGATTAGGCTCGTTGAAGATTTCCAGATAACGCAGGGGCCGGTTGGGAGTGCCCGGGTTGTCCTTGAAAAATTTGCCGCCGGGTCCGTAGAGCTCAAGCACCCTTGTGATGTCCCTGCCGTAAGCCTCTATGAAAGCTTCGTCGGTTGGAAAATCCTTCCGGTTGCGCCAGGGGCCGTTGGGCGCGTCCGCCGTGGCGAATGGTGTCCGGGCGGCGATGGTCAGCATCACCTCGAAATCGTTTTCAGCATAGAATTTCATGACCGCATCGCTGACCGGACCGCTGAGGCGGAAGTTGGTCCAGCCGACGGATTTGATGGCGGCACTGTTTTGCAGGGTTCCCTCCGCCCATTCGTACAACCCGTATACCGGGCGTGCGGGGGCGGGCCG
>Ga0209066_10000758_pt1 | contig 45981 bp, 43 predicted proteins | sample All_14_2_FD_187198 | JGI IMG/M metagenome (GOLD analysis project Ga0209066, IMG submission 187198) | Freshwater microbial communities in response to fracking from Pennsylvania, USA - Allegheny Zone_MetaG_DW_15 (SPAdes) (version 2) ... | reverse complement strand
CCTCGGCAACGACATCGAAGTGATGATAGAACGTGGCGACCTCGAACACTTCGGCACGCGCCATCTTCATCGCTTGAGCAAGGGCCGCGAGATGATCGGCGAACAACGCGCCGTGCGTATCCTGCAGGCGGTGCAAGTATTCGATCAGGCGGTCGCGGCGCGGCGTTTCACCGCCGATTGCGGCCTGCGCTGCGGCGACGGCCGTTTCAGGCAGAGGCGGACGCGTCGGTCCGCGCGAGCCTTTCTGGGGGGGCATCGGGGAATCTCCTTGGTGGCTGTCTTTTGGACGCTATAAGCATTTATGGTGCCAGACACCCACAGACCCGCATGTCCAATCACGACACGGACACACACAATGGCCGACACGGCATCAGCCTCGCGAAGGCTCGGCGTACCCGCGCTCCAGCCGCCAGGCCAGCGCCCCCAGCAGCACCCCACCCGCGGCCGCCCCGACCGGCAGCACGACGGCGCCTTCCCAGCTCCCACGGCTGGCCACCAGCGCTGCCAGCATGGGCGGCCCCAGCAGTTGGCCGAGGTTGGAGATCTGCATGTTCAGCCCCTGAAAGGTACCGATCTGGCGCGAAGTGCGGGCAATCACGGTCGACGCGGACAGGATCGACGACGGGATCAACCCACCGATGAAGGACACGCCCACGCAGGCCAGATAGCGCACGGCATCGGGCAAGCCGGGAGAGAACGCCATAACCATGCACGCCCCGCTCAAGCCACTGCCCAGCACCAGCAACTTGCCGCGTGCCACATTGCGCCGCAGCAGCGCGCCGCCAATGACGTTGCCCGGCACATTGACCAGCACCATGATGCAGGACAGCAGTGCGACCCAGCCGATGTCCAACCCACGCTGATCGCGCAGGAAGGTGGGGAGCCACACGATCAGGGTGAAATGTTGCACCGACCAGGTCGCGAACAGCAGGCCCAAGGTCCACGCCAGCGGTTGACGCACGACGTCGCGCACGACCCGCCAACCCGCGTCCTCCCCAAGGGCTGCACCACCTAAATGGTAGTGCGTGCGCTGTGACCATACCGACACCCCGGCCGCAGCGAGCAAGGCCATCACGAACCACCACACGGCCTGCCAGCCGCCCAAGCTCTGCAACAGCGGCGCCAGAATCATCACCAGCCCGATACCCGCCGGCATGTAGGCTGCCCATACGCCCAGCACGAAGCGACGGTCTGCCGGACGGCTCGCGGCCGACAGCAGGATGGGGGCGGAAACGGCCACCGCCATGTAGCCCGCGCCCTCTACGATCCGCGCGGCCAACAGCACGGGGAAGCTATCGGCCCACACGCTGACCAAGCCACCGACCAGCCCGAAACCTATCCCGGCGAGGCACAAGCGCAAGCCACCAATCCGGTCAGCCGAAAAGCCGAACACCACCGCCACCGACACCGCCAGCACGTTGATTGCCGACGACAACCAGCCGGCCTGCACCAGACTCAGGCCGAAGGACTCGCGCAGCGCACTGATCATGATCGACACCTTGCCGACGTTGCTGGCAATCGCCACGCCACACAGAATCGCGGCCGACACGGCCAGCCAGTGGGTGGCGCTGCGTGTCTGCATGTGCTCAGCCTTCATCCGCTTCACTCCCTTGCGGCGGCGCAATGGGGCGCCCATCGGTCGAATCCACCACGCCCGCCTCCCCCAGCAACTCCCGGATCACGCCCCGTAGCCAGCGGTTGCCGGGGTCATGATGAAAGCGGGCGTGCCAGTGCTGCTTCACCGCATAGTCGGGCAATGAAAAAGGCACCGGATGAATCTGGAAGCGCCCCCGCCCCGCCAGCAGTTCGCCCAGCCGGGTGGGGATGGTGACGAGCAGATCGGTCTCCTCGATGACGAAGGCCACGCCGAGGAAATTCGGGATGCGCAAGGCGACCTTGCGCACGATGCCCTGGCGTTGCAACTCACGATCGACGAACAGATGCCCCGTGCCCGAGGTGGTGACCACCGCATGTTCTTCGGCCTCGAACTGCGCCAGGCTGAGACTGCCGTGTATACGCGGATGCGCGGCACTGGCCAGGCAGACGTAGTGCTGGCGAAACAGGGATTGCTGGTAGAAGCCTGCATCGAGCTGCGGCATGAAGCCCAGCGCCAGATCGACATCCCCCGCCTCGAGCATGCCGGCCGTTTCCGACGACAGGTTCAGCACCTCGATATGCACGCCCGGCGCCGCGCGGTGCAGCCGCGCCCACAAGCCGGGCAGCAGCACCAGCTGCGAGATGTCCGTCATCGCGATGCGAAAACTGCGCTGTGCCGTTGCCGGGTCGAACACGCTGCGATGCCCCAGCGCACGGTTCAAGGCATCGAGCGCGCTGCGGATCGGCTGCACCAATTCGGCGCCCAGCGGCGTGGGTGCCATGCCTCCCCCCACGCGCACGAACAAGGGGTCGTCGAAATGCTGGCGCAACTTGCCCAGCGCAATGCTGACCTGCGGCTGGCCCAGCCCGAGCTGGTCGGCGGCGCGGCTCACACTGCGCGTCTTGTAGATCTCGTCGAAGACCTGCAACAGACGGATATCGAGCGTCGTAGGGGTCATGAGATTTATTCGATTATCGAATCGAACCTATTCGATTCATTGCATGGATTGAATTCTGTCAGCTCGGTACAGTCCTGACCACCTAAACGCGCCTGATGACGCCAATAAATCGACTGATCGAACGGAGAGGCCCCACCATGCAGTTCTACCTCAACGGTTACAAGCCCGGCGACCCCACCCTGCAGGATGCCGCGCTGCCCGAGACGGCCGACGTCGTCGTGATCGGCAGCGGCCCGGCAGGCGCACTGCTGGCCGCCCAGCTGTCATCCTTCCCGAACATCCGCACCCGTCTCATCGAGCGCCGCAACGGACCGCTGGAACTGGGCCAGGCGGATGGCGTCGCCTGCCGCACGGTCGAGACCTTCCAGGCGTTCGGCCTGGCGGAAGAACTGGTCCGCGAAGGCTACTGGGTGAACGAAACCGTGTTCTGGCGCCCTTCGGCCGACGACCGCAACCAGATCACCCGCACCGGCCGCGTGCAGGACGTGGAAGACGGCCTGTCCGAATTCCCCCATCTGATCGTCAATCAGGCGCGCCTGCAGCAGATGCTGCTGGACTACATGCGCAAGTCGCCATCGCGTCTGGAATGCGACTACGGTCTGGATTTCGAGACGCTCAAGGTCGATGCCGACGGCGAGTATCCGGTCGAAGTCACGCTGCGCGACGTCAATGACGGCAGCACCAAGGTGATCCGCGCCAAGTACGTCGTCGGCTGCGACGGTGCGCGCAGCAAGGTGCGTGACGCCATCGGCGCGGTGCCGCGCGGCGACTTCGCCAACCACGCCTGGGGCGTGGTCGATATGCTGGCCGTCACGGATTTCCCCGACATCCGCCTCAAGGCCGCCATCCAGTCGGCCGACGAAGGCAACATCCTGCTGATTCCGCGTGAGGGCGGCTACATGGTGCGCCTGTACGTCGACCTCGGCGAAGTCGATCCGAACAACCGCGAAGCCTTCCGCGACATCACCACGGAACAGGTCATCGCCATCGCCCAACGCGTGATGCGCCCCTACACCCTGGACGTGCGCAACGTGGTGTGGTCGTCGGTGTACCAGGTGGGCCAGCGCGTCACCGACCGTTTCGACGACGTGCCGGCGGATCAGGCCGGCACGCGCCTGCCGCACGTATTCATCGCCGGCGACGCCTGCCACACCCACAGCGCCAAGGCCGGCCAGGGCATGAACGTGTCGATGCAGGACACCTTCAACCTGGGCTGGAAGCTGATCTCGGTGCTCGAGGGCCGCGCCCGGCCCGAACTGCTGCGCACCTACTCCGCCGAGCGCCATGCGATCGCCCAAGGCCTCATCGACTTCGACAAGGAATGGTCGAAGATCATGGCCTCGCCGCCGAAGGACCCCACACGTCCGGAACTGGGCGGTGTCGATCCGGCAGAGCTGCAGGCCTACTTCGTCAAGTCGGGGCGCTTCACCGCCGGCATGGCCACGCACTATCCGCCGGCCACCGTGCTGACGACACCGGACACGCACCAATCCCTGGCCAAGGGCTTCACCGTGGGCATGCGCTTCCATTCGGCGCCGGTCGTGCGCGTGGCCGATGCCAAGCCGCTGCATCTGGGCCACGTTGCCCGGGCGGACGCCGCCTGGCGCATCTATGCCTTCGGCGACGCCAGCAGCACCAAGCTGAACAGCCTGATGCGCTTCCTGGCCGACTCGCCCGACTCGCCGATCCGCCGCTTCACCCCGGACGGCGCCGACCTCGACAGCGTGATCGATGTGCGCGGCATCTACCAGCAAGGCCATCGCGAGCTCAAGGTCGATGCGCTGCCGGCCATGCTGCTGCCGCGCAAGGGCCGCTTCGGGCTGATCGACTACGAAAAGGCGTTCTCGCCCGATCTCAAGAACGGTCCGGACATCTTCGATCTGCGCGGTATCGATCGTGAGAACGGCGCCATCGTCATCGTTCGCCCCGACCAGTACGTGGCCAACGTGCTGCCGCTGGACGCGCACGAGGCACTGACGGCATTCTTCGGAGCATTCCTGATCGAACGTCACTGAGCGAGGTCTCCATGAGCGGCATCCGTTACCTGTGGGCTCCGGCCCCCACCCCTTCGCTTCCGGTTCAAGGGTGTGATGCCCGCTTTCCCGTCCGACGCATCTTCTGCGTCGGACGCAATTACCACGCCCATGCGATCGAGATGGGCAACCCGATTGACAAGGCGAGCATGCGCCCCTTCTATTTCATGAAGGACGCCGGCAGCCTGGTCGAATCGGGTGGCACCGTGCCCTACCCGGCCGGCACGCAGGACTATCACTATGAAATGGAGCTGGTCGTCGCCCTCGGCGCGGCCGGCTTTCGCGTACCGGAGGCCGAAGCCGAACGCTTGATCTACGGCTACGCCGCCGGCCTGGACATGACCCGGCGTGACCTGCAGAAGGCGGGTCGCGACCAGGGCCGACCCTGGGACCTGGGCAAGAACTTCGAGCACGGCGCGGTATGCAGTGCGATCGTCCCCGCCACCAGACTCGGCGTGCTCGAGCGCGGCGCCATCACGCTGGAGGTGAACGATCAGACCCGTCAAACCGGCGACCTGTCCCAGCTGATCTGGAATCTGCGCGAACTCATTGCCGACCTGTCGCAGTTCTACCACTTGCAACCGGGCGACCTGATCTACACCGGCACGCCGGAAGGCGTCGGTGCGGTCAAGCCGGGCGACCGCCTGCGTGGCCACATCGAGCAAGTGGGCGACATCACGCTCGAAATCGGCGCGCCGGAATAACCGTCACGCCGCACATCACCCCGTACCACCCCGTAACACCGCAACACACACCCATAACACCGGGCATCCAGCCCGACACCCTGACATCGCCCCACAGAGGAGACACTCATGAAACTTCGCGCCACGGCTCTTGGCCTGCTCGCCGCCTTCGCCCTGCCGGTCTCGGCCCAGACCGAACCGGTGATCATCAAGGTCGCTCACTTCCTGCCGCCCGTCGCACCGATGCACGCCAAGGTGATCGCACCCTGGTGCAACAAGCTCGAGACCGAATCGCAGGGCAAGCTCAAGTGCCAGATCTACCCGGCCATGCAGCTTGGCGGTACGCCGCCGCAGTTGCTGAACCAGGTGCGCGACGGCGTCGCCGACGTGATCTGGACCCTGCCGGGCTATACGCCGGGCCGCTTCCCGACCTCGGAGGTGTTCGAGCTGCCCTTCGTCACCACCACCCAGGAGGCCTCGGCCCGGGCGATGTGGGACTTCGTGCAGGCGCATTCGCTTAAGGAGTTCGCCGGCATCAAGCCGCTGGCGGTGTGGGTCAATGGCCCCAACGTGCTGCACTTCCGCGACAAGCAGGTGAAGACCCTGGAAGACCTGAAGGGCATGAAGGTGCGTGCCCCGTCACGCCTGGGCAACAAGCTGCTGGCTTCACTGGGCGCCACGCCGGTCGGCATGCCGGTACCGCAAATGGCCGAAAGCCTGTCGAAGGGCGTGATCGACGGCGCCCTGGTGCCGTGGGAAGTCGTCCCCGCCACCAAGACGCAAGAGCTGACCAAGTTCCATGCCGAATCCGGCGCCGAGCGGGCGATGACCACGGCGACGATGATCTACGTGATGAACCAGAAGAAGTACGACAGCCTGCCACCCGAGCTGAAGAAAGTGATCGACGACAACAGCGGTCGCGAGTTCTCGGCCTGGGTCGCCGCCCAGCACGTCGAGGCCGACGCCGTCGGCCGCAAGATCACTGCGGATGCCGGCAACACCATTTACGCGATCCCTGCCGAGGAAATGGCGCGCTGGGAAGCGGCCGCCAAACCGGTCACCGAGGAGTGGATCAAGGAAACGAGCGCCAAGGGCGCCGATGGCCAGAAGCTGTATGACGACGCCGTGGCACTGGTGAAGAAGTACTCGCAGAAGTAAGCCTTCCACCGCCCCAATACGAATGGGCCGATCCCCACCCGGGGTCGGCCCATTTTTCGTCTTGCGACACCGCGCCCGCCAGCCCGACCTCAGCGCACTCCGCCGGATTGGCCTTCCGACTCGATGCGGGCAAACAGGGCGTCGTAGGCGTCGATCAAACGCGCCCGCTCCGCTTCGCTGTTGTGCCAGGCTCCTTCGATCGCGAGCGACAGGGCCTCGCGCTCGATGTCCGGTCTGGCGTCGAGCGCAACGTTGCCACCGTTGACCACCGTATTGATGTCCGCCCGCGCGCGCTGGGCCAGAGAGACGCGGTTCATGAACACGGTCATTTCATCCGCACCGTCGGCGATGGTGCTGGCCAGACGCCCGACTTCCGACGCTGCCTCGGCGGCACGGCTCAACTCGCCCCCGAAGGCATCCGCTGTGTTGCGCGCATCGGCCACCGCGCCATCGACGGCCTGCATGCGGTGACTGACCTCGTCCATCGCGGCGGTGACGGCGGAGATTGCCGCCGTGATCTCGGTGGCCGCGTGTTGCGACTGATCGGCCAACTTGCGCACTTCGTCCGCCACCACGGCGAACCCCCGCCCGGCCTCGCCCGCGCGGGCCGCTTCGATGGCGGCGTTGAGCGCGAGCAGGTTGGTCTGCTTGGCAATCTGGTCGATCTGACCGGACAAGGCCCCGATCGTCGCTGTCTTCTGCTCCAGCTCGGCCAGTGACGACACGCTTTCGCTCGCCGACTGCCGCGCCTCGCCAAGAGACGCCGCCATGGTGCCTGCCGAAGCCGACATGTGGTTGGCCGCCTCGTGAAAAGTGCGCGCCAGGCTGCGTACCTGGGACGCATCCACATCGACCTGGGTCAGGGTTTGATTAACCTTGTCGATTGCATTGGACAGGCCGCGTTCCGAACGCATGAAGATGCGCGACAACAGGGCTTCGCGCACGATCGAGCTGCGAGCCTGGTCGAGCCGCTCCAGCAGCGACTGCATGCGCTCGAGCACCAGCTTGAAGGTGCCGTGCAAGCCGCTGGTCTGCAGGCGCCGCCAGCCATGGCCTTCGGCAGAGGCTTCCATCCCGCCGAGCATTTCGCGGAAGGCGGCCTCGGTCTGGTCCAGCGAGGAATTGAGGTGACGGCGGATCTGTTCAAGTTGCGGATCCGCAAACGCCCGCGGCAGGCGCTCGCCCATGCGGCCGTCACTGAAGGCGGTCAGCAGCGCGCTGATGTCGGACAACGAGGACGCCGACTGGCGCTGCGGCCACAGCATCGCCGCCATTGCGCCCACCAGCGGCGGCACGGCATACACGGGGCTGATGAAGGCCGCGCCGGCTCCCAGCAGCACGCAACCGCAGCCGATCCAGCGCCGCCCCTCAGAGCGCGAAAACAAGCTGCTCATAACTCATCCTCGACTGTGCGAGCAGGTCGACCAAAACACGTGTGCCTGCGTCGATTGCATCTCGGGCACCCGCCGCACGCTCGGCCTCCAGCATCTGGCGGTACACCGGCTCGATCTTGGCCAGCGCATCGCGGCGCGGGCAACGCCGCACCGAGTAATAGCCGACGATCTCACCGCGTGGACCGAAATCCGGCGTGATGTGGGTGAACACCCAATAGAAACCGCCGTCCTTGGACATGTTCTTCACGTAGCCGAAAAACTCGTGCCCCGCCTGGATCGTGTCCCATGCGAGCTTGAAGGCGGCACGCGGCATGTCGGGGTGGCGAATGATGTTGTGCTGACTACCGAGCAACTCCTGCTCGGTATAGCCCGAGAACTCGATGAAGATCTCGTTTCCGTAGGTGATTCGCCCTTTGAGGTCGGTCTTGCTGACGATGAAATCGTCATCGCGCATGACGCGCTCTTTCAGGGTCGGGGTAATCGCCCTGTTTTTCATCCGAAGGTCTCCGTCAAGGGTTGCACGGCGCACATCCCGCGCAGCCCGGGCAGGGGCTGAAAGGCCGATGCGCTGTGGGGAACGCACATTGGCCGTACAAGACACTATCGGCAGAATTGCTTAAAACTTTAAAATCATCTTTAAAAAACAAATGTCATTAATGACCACGCCACCTCCCCGCGCTACTTCGTGGTGATCGAGACGTGCTTGTCATCGGCTTCTGGCTCGATTCCCCAATCGCCGTAGAGGTACCAATCCTCCCCCAGCACTTCGGCCGGGTGCATGGTACGCCCGGAGCCATTGCCACAGCCGAGCGCATCGGCCGCACAGTACTTGTCGCAGCCCCAGCAGACACGCTCCGGGTGCTTGGGATTGAGGGGAAATTTCTTTGCCATGGGTGAAAGCGCTTGAACACACGGAGGATCTCTGCACCATAGGCCGCGCACGCACATGACGCTTTGACGATCATCAATCACACCCCGACGGGCCTGTCCGCCCCTTGCGCCAGATGTGCCCGACGAAAATCCGACGGTGCCATGCCCTGCTTGCGGGCAAAGAAGCGTGAAAAATAGGCCGGATCGCGGAACCCCAAGGAGTAAGCAATTCCGGTCACATCAAGGTCGGAGTAGGCCAGCAGGCGGCGCGCCTCGAGCAGCAAGCGTTCGTGGATCAAGTCCTGCGCACTGCGTCCCGCCTCGCGGCGGCAACTGGCATTGAGCTGCTGCGGGGACACCCCCAGGCGCTGGGCGTAGAAGCTCACCGGCTGCCAGTCACGGAAGTGGTGCTCGATCAGATCGTTGAAACGCGCCACCCGCTGGCGGATGCGGTCCTGCGAGCCACGCTCGGTCGCGATGCCGCTGCGCGCAAGGTCCACCACCACCAACCCGAGAATGGCCATCAACATGCTGATGCGGCCGGGTTCGTGACCGGCGTATTCACGGCCGAACAGATCGAAGCGCAAGCGCAGGCGCTCCACCTCCTCCTCATCCCCCGCCAGGGGCACGTAGCGCAGCGTGTCGAAAGCCGCACGCAGATCGGGCGAAAGTGCAAGCAACTCACCCAGCAAGGCCTGCGGCAGGGTCACGATATGGCCCACGATGTCGGGCGAGAAGCGAAACCCGTGGATGTGCCGCGCCGGCACCATCACCAGACAGGGGGTCTGCAGCGCGAACGGGCGCGTCTCGAAGGTCATGCGCGCCGCCCCGGTCTGCAGAAAGACAATCTGCATCAGGCTGTCGTGGCTATGTGGCGTGATCTCCCAGTCGTACAAGGCACTGCGTGCCGCGATCGTTTCGTAATGCACCGGCTCGGGCGTGGGCCACAGCTCCTTTTCGCCGAACAGCTTGTAGGTCGGGACGCCGGGTTGTGCCATGAAAGCTGTCCTTGATCTATCCGAAAACGATCGCGCAAGCTTGCCATGACTTTCTAAAAGTACAAGCATTCACGGTACGGAATTCAAGCGAAAGGCTGTTTATGAACCTATAGTTCAAACCGCTGTAACAACCTACATCCACTCACGGAGAGAGACCCATGCAAACACAAGTCGGCATCATCGGTGGCGGTCCGTCGGGCCTGTGCCTCGCCCGTCTGCTCAGCCTGTCGGGCATCAAGAGCGTCATCCTCGAGCGTCAGGACCGCGCCTACGTCGAAGCCCGTATCCGCGCCGGCATCCTCGAGCAGGGCATGATCGACCTGATGCGCCGCGCCAAAGTCAGCGAACGCATGGACAAGGAAGGCCTGGTGCACGACGGCATCGTGCTGACCTTCAACGACCGTGAGGAGCGCATCGACATGAAGACGCTCACCGGCGGCCAGCAGGTCATGGTGTATGGCCAGACCGAACTGACCAAGGACTTGTACGACGCCGTGCTGAAGGACGAGAACATCACCGTCATCTTCCACGCCAGCGACGTGCGCCCGATGAACTTCCTCGAAGGCAAGCCGCAGCTGCAATTCTTCAAGGACGGCCAGCAAGTCCTGCTGGACTGCGACTTCATCGCCGGCTGCGACGGCTACCACGGTGCCTCGCGCGCCTCGGTGCCACGCAACCTGATCACCGAATACGAGCGCATCTACCCCTTCGGCTGGCTGGGCCTGCTGTCCGACACCCCGCCGGTGCACGAGGAACTGATCTACGCCAACCACAAGCGCGGCTTCGCGCTGTGCTCGCAGCGTTCGCACACCCGCAGCCGCTACTACCTGCAGGTGGGCCTGGACGAGAAGATCGAAGACTGGTCCGACGAGCGCTTCTGGGAAGAGCTGAAGAAGCGCCTGCCCGAGCACATCGCTGCCAAGCTGGTCACCGGCCCGTCGCTCGAGAAGAGCATCGCCCCGCTGCGTTCCTTCGTCACCGAGCCGATGCGCTTCGGCAGCATGTTCCTGGTCGGCGACGCCGCCCACATCGTGCCGCCCACCGGCGCCAAAGGCCTGAACCTGGCCGCGTCCGACATGTACTACCTGTCGACCGCGCTGATCGCCCACTACACCGAAGGCCGCGACGACCTCCTCGACCGCTACTCCGAGACCGCGCTGCGCCGCGTCTGGGCCGCCGTGCGCTTCTCGTGGTGGTTCACCTCGATCATGCACAAGTTCAACGAGGACCCGATCGAGCACAAGATCCAGCTCGCCGAACTCGACTACCTGATGAGCTCCACCGCCGGCCAGACGACCATCGCCGAGAACTACGTCGGCCTGCCGTTCGACCCGACCTTCAAGTAAGACGCTTTGTGCGCCGGGGCCCGGCGTACACATTGCAAAAACGGGCGACCCTCAAAAGGGGCCGCCCGTTTTTTCTGATTCAGCGGCATGCCGCTCACACCATCTCGCGTACCACCAGCAGATCATCGATCCGGGTCACCGCACCCGCCCATTCGCCCAACTGGGCCTCACTCATCCGGTAAGCCACGACCTGCGCGCCCGCAGCCAGTCCCGCCAGCACGCCGGGCAGGCTGTCCTCGACCAACAGGCACCGATCGACCGCCACGCCCATGCGCTGTGCAGCTACCTCGATCAGGCGCGGGTCCGGCTTCCAGGCCTCGACTTCAAAGGCGCTGACGATCCGCCCTTCGAAATGCGGCAGCAGCCCGGTCACCGCCAAGCTGGTCTCGATCTTGCTGACGGGCCCGTTCGAGGCCACGCATTTCTCGACACCCAGACCACTCACCAAGTCCAGCGCGCCGGGCATGGCCTTGAGCCGCTGACGGAACACCACCGGCGTGCGTGCGCGAAAGCGCGCCGTCAGCGCCTGCGCGTCCAGTGCCGAGAACGCCCCGCACAGTTCGTCGATCACCGTCGCAAAACGCCGGCCATGAAAACGTGGCATCAGCTCCACGGCACTCAGCCTCACGCCCGCCTCGGCCAGCAGGTCCACCACGATTTCAACGGCCAGCCCTTCGCTGTCAACCAGCGTGCCGTCGCAATCGAATATCACCGCGTCGATCTTCATTCGTCCTCCTGAAGGCCACTGCCGGCCTCGTTGATCTTGCCACCGCGCTGTCCTGTTACACCGGGGACATCATGCACGCGTTGCAGTTCTTTCTGAAATATGTTTTCATTTTGGAACTGTATTTCATTTTTTACAAAAACAGGCTTCACGGAGACGACACATGAGCAACCCCCTTCAGTCCCTCAGCGGCGAAACCCGCGTCCTCGCGATCATGGGCGACCCGATTGCACAGGTGAAATCGCCCGCAGGCGTCACCGCGACCTTGCACGAACGGGGTGTGAATGCGGTCATGGTGCCGATCCACGTCAATCCGGCCGACCTTGCCGCGCTGGTGAGCGGCATCAGCCTGGCCAGGAACTTCGACGGCATCAGCATGACCGTGCCGCACAAGTTCGCCGCCCACGCGCTGTGCGCCACCGCCACCGATCGCGCGAATTTTCTGGGTGCCTGCAACATCATGCGTCGCAACGCTGACGGCAGCTGGCATGGCGACATGTGCGACGGCGAAGGCTTCGTTGCCGCAGCGCGCGCGGCCGGCTGCCAGCCCGAAGGCAAGCGTGCCCTGCTAGTGGGTGCAGGCGGCGCAGGCTCGGCCATCGCCCTGGCCCTGCTCGACGCCGGTGTATCCGAGCTGGCCGTGCATGACGGCGACACCCGACGCTGCGATGCCTTGATCACCCGCCTGCGCAGCGTGCATGGCGACAGAGTGATCGCCGGCAGCGACGACCCCAGCGGCTTCGACGTCATCGTCAACGCCACGCCCGCCGGCATGCGCGCCGACGACCCACTGCCGGTTCAGGCCGACAAGTTCGTCGCGGGCATGTTCGTCGGCGACGTGATCACCGTGCCGGCCGTCACACCGATGATCCAGGCTGCGCGGGACAGGGGCAGCCTGACGCAGATCGGCACCGGCATGTTCGCCGCGGTGCGCGATCGCATGATCGACTTCCTGCTCGAAGCCGGTCCGCTGGCCCGCTGAGCTTTCCACCGCGTCCCTTCGGGGCGGGCGCCCTGGCCAAGCCGGCAGGCCGCAGGACTCCCCCGCCCGCCCCACCTTTTTGCTCGAACCGGATCAGCCCGATGAATGCTGCGACAGCCTCTGCCTCACCCGTTTCCAACGCGCCCATCGAAGTCGACCTGCTGGTGGTCGGCTCCGGTGCAGGCGGCCTGTCGAGCGCGGTAGTCGCCGCCGAGCTGGGGCTGAAAGTGCTGGTGGTCGAGAAGGAATCCGTCTATGGCGGCACCTCGGCCTGGTCAGGCGGCTGGCTGTGGATTCCACGCAATCCGCTGGCCGTCGAGGCCGGCATCGTCGAAGACATCGAGGTAGCACGGACCTACCTCCGCAACGAACTGGGCGAGCACTACGACGCCGACCGCGTTGATGCTTTCCTGACGCATGGCCCGCGCATGGTGGATTTCTTCCGCAAGCGGACCGCGGTGCAGTTCATCGACGGCAACCTGATCCCCGACTTCCACGGCAAGCAGCCCGGCGCGGCCACCGGCGGACGCTCGGTATGCGCAGCGCCGTTCGATGGACGTGAGCTGGGGCAGGACATCAAGCGCCTGCGTCCGCCACTGGACCTCATTGCGCCTTGGGGCATGGGCATCGCGTCAGGGGCCGACCTGCGCCATTTCATGAACAGCCTGCGGTCGTGGGCATCGTTCCGCCACGTCACCCGCCGCGTGCTGGTGCACTTCAAGGATCTGCTCCTCCACCGCCGTGGCATGACGCTGGTCAATGGCAACGCCCTGGTGGCGCGGCTGGCCAAGTCCGCGTTCGATCGCGGCGTACAGATCTGGACCGACAGTCCGGTGCATGAGTTGATCGTCGACAACGGCAAAGTGCGCGGCGCCTGGGTGAGTACCTCACTTGGCGGCACCCCACGCGGCAGCATCGAAGTGCGCGCCCGCTGCGGCGTGGTGCTGGCCGCGGGCGGTTTTCCGCACGATCCCAAACGGGCTCGGCAATTGTTTCCACACACGCCGACAGGGCGCGAGCACTGGTCCGCGGCGCCGTTCAGCAACACCGGCGACGGTCTGCGCCTGGGCGAAGCCGCGGGCGGCACGATCTCGGACGCGCTGCCCGCGGCCGGCGCCTGGGCGCCCGTGTCTCGGGTCCAGCGCAAGGACGGCAGCGTCGGCCATTTCCCGCACCTGATCGAGCGTGCCAAGCCGGGCATCATCGCCGTGCGCCGCGACGGCAATCGCTTCGTCAATGAAGCCGGGTCCTACTACGACTTCATTTCTGCACTGTTCGCCGCCACGCCGCAGGACGAAGCGGCCGAAGCCTGGCTGCTGTGCGACCACCACTTCATCCGTCGCTACGGGCTGGGCCGTGTGCGTCCTGCACCTTTTCCGCTCGGCCCCCTGCTGCGCTCGGGCTACCTGAAACGCGGCGACAGCATCGAAGCGCTGGCGCGTGCCTGCGGTATCGACGCCGCCGGGCTGGCCGCGACCGTGGCGCGTTACAACACCTTCGCCCAGCGCGGCGAAGACCCCGCCTTTGGTCGCGGCGACACACCCTACAACCGCATCAATGGCGACGCCGGCCACCCACCCAACCCCTGCGTCGCCCCGATCGAACACGGCCCCTATTACGCGGTACACGTGCTGCCCGGCAGCCTGGGCACCTTTGCCGGCCTGCGCACCGACGCCGCCGCCCGCGTGCTGAGCGCCGATGACCAGCCCATCGACGGCCTGTATGCCTGCGGTGCGGACATGTCGAGCGTGATGGGCGGGCGTTACCCGAGCGGCGGCATCACGCTGGGCCCGGCAATGACCTTCGGCTACATCGCCGCCCACCACGCTGCGGGCATCGCGCTGGAAGGGGCACCCGCGCCAACGCAGTGCGATGTCATCCCGGACGCTCTCCTGCACATACCGCACGAAACCGTTGCCGTCTGGAGCCCGGACGAAAGCAGCGAACGCCGCCGTGCCTGACGGTCATCCCAATAAGCACAACATGGACGAGACAATGCGCCCCACCCTCCCCCCGTTTTCCCTGTCGCAGCTCACTGCGCTGGACCACAACCCGCCACAACTGGTCGATCTGGCCGCACGCTGCGGCTACAGCCACGCCGGCATCCGACTGCTGCCCGCAGCGCCTGGCGGCACCGCCTATCCGCTGATGGACGACGAAGCACTGCTGCGCGAGACGCTTGCGCACATCGCCGATACCGGTGTGAAGATCTTCGACCTGGAGATGATCCGCCTGAATGCCGACTTCGATCCGGCACATTACACGCGCTTCTTCGAGGTGGGCCAGCGCCTGGGCGCGCAGTGCATCCTGGTCGCCTGCGACGACGCCGACCGCACACGCGTGATCGATTCGTACGCCCGCCTGTGCGAAGCCGCCAAGCCCTACGGGCTGTCGGGCGACCTCGAGTTCATGCCCTGGACCACGGCACCTCGCATCCACGACGCGATCGAAATCCTCTCCGCAGCCGGGCAGGACAACGCCGGCATCCTCATCGACGCGCTGCATTTCGACCGCTCCGGCGGCACGCTGACCGACCTCGACGGACTGCCGCGCCAGTGGCTGCACTACGCGCAGATGTGCGACGGCCCCGCCGAGCGTCCGACCACCACGGAAGGCCTGATCCATGCCGCACGCTGCGAGCGACTACTGCCGGGCGAAGGCGCGATCGACCTCGCCAGCATGTGGACGTCGCTGCCGGCAGACCTGCCGGTGGGCGTCGAGATTCCGAACGACGCGCGCGTGCCTCTGGTCGGCGTCGAGACCTGGGCCCGCCGTGCGCTCGAAGCCGCCAAGGCCGTCGTGATCCAAGCCAGAACCGTAGCCTGACGAACGAAGGAGACACCCCATGCGCGCACTCATTACCGGCGCCAGCCGCGGCATCGGCGCCGCCATCGCCCTGCAGCTGGCACGCGACGCCCGGGCCGCCGGACAGACCGTCCGCCTGGCCATCGGCGCAACCGACCACGGCGAACATCTCACCAAACTGTTGTCCGAACTGAAAGCCTTGAGCGCCGACGCCGTGGCCGTGCTGGGCGACCTGTCCGACCCCACCGTACCGGCACGCCTGGTGTCCGAGGCGGAAGATTTTTGCGGTGGGCTTGACGCCCTGGTGTGCAACGCCGGCATCCTCGGCCCCAGCCCGCTCGCCCAGCTCGACATCGACAGCTGGGACCGTCTGTTCGCCGTCAACACCCGCGCCACCTGGCTGCTGGCCAAGGCCGCACACCCGGCGCTGCAAGACAGCCGCGGCGCGATGGTCGCGGTCGCCTCGATGGCCGGCATGCAGGCCCATCCCAACAGCGGCGCGTATTCGTCGTCCAAGGCGGCGATGATCATGCTGTGCCAGCAACTGGCACTGGAATGGGCAGCCGACGGCATCCGCGTCAACAGCCTGTCGCCCGGCATGGTGCACACCACCCTGACCGACCGCCTGTACCAGAACGCCGAAGTCGCCGCGCGCCGCAAGGCCATCGTCCCGCTGCATCGCATCGGCCAACCGGAGGACATCGCCCACACCGTCGCCTTCCTGCTCAGCCCGGGCGCGGGCTACATCACCGGGCAGAACATCTGCGTGGATGGCGGCTTCACCCATTCGCTGATGAGCACCATCCCCGGCATGCCCAAGACGGACTGAGCGACAACATGCATACCTCCCATTCCACTCCGCTGCGTATCGCCCTGATCGGTGCGGGCGTCATGGGCCGCCAACACGTCGGCACGATGAAGCAGGTGCCCGACGTCGAGCTGGTCGCCGTGGTCGATCCCTTCACCCACAGCCTGGCTGACGAAGAAGGCGTCGCCGCCTTCACCGACACCCGGACGATGCTCTCCGCGGTGAAACCGGACGCCGCGCTGATCGTCAATCCCAACGACCTCCATGTGCCGACCGCACTCGACTGCATCGCCGCCGGCGTACCTGCCCTGCTCGAGAAGCCGGTCGCGACCTCGCTGGATGACGCACGTCGTCTGATCGGCGCGCTGTGCGACAGTCCGGTACCCCTCCTCGTCGGCCACCATCGCCGCCACAACCCGGTGATTGCGCGCGCAAAAACGCTTATCGACGCCGGCGCGCTCGGCCGCCCCAGCCTGGCGACCGCGCTGTGGCAAACCAGGAAGCCCGACGCCTACTACGACATGACCTGGCGCCGTGAACCGGGTGCCGGAGTCATCCTGATCAACCTCGTACATGAAACCGATCTGCTCCGCCACCTCTATGGCGAAGTGGTCGAAGTGCAGGCCTTCACCAGCAATGCGCTACGCGGCTTTGCGGTGGAAGACACGGCGACGATCAACTTCCGTTTCGAAAGCGGCGCACTGGCCAGCATCGTCGGCTCGGATGCCGTCGCCTCGCCCTGGGGCTGGGAAAAGAACCTCAACGAAGTGCCCAAGTTCGCCAAGGAATACGACCAGCCCTGCCTGTTGCTGTCGGGCACCGAAGGCGCGCTATCCATTCCGCAGCTCAAGCTGTGGCGCTATGGCGAACGCGCCGACTGGGAGGCACCCCTGTCGCAACAGCAAATCGGCTACCAAGCCGAAGACCCGCAAGTGCTGCAACTGCGTCACTTCGTAAGCGTGGCACGCGGCGAAGTCGCCCCGCTGATCAGCGTTGAAGACGCCGCACGCACCATCGCCGTGGTCGACGCCATCCACCAGGCTGCGCGCGAACGCCGCGCGGTGACACCGACGTATCCCTGAACCTCATCCGAGACGCCCACCCTTTCACCCAAGGAAACCAACATGAAAAAGTACGAAGTCGCCCTCATCGACATTCCGATGTTCTCCAACGCCAAGGTCTATCCGCTGATCGAGGCCTACGCCACCGCGCCACAGGCCCGCGGCCGCCTGCTCGCCATCTGGTATTCGGACATCGGCGAACTGAACCAGGTCATGGTGCTGCGCGAGTTCGAGACGTCCTCCGACCTCGATGCCGAACGCGAGCGCATGATGCTGGGCGGCAAGCCCTTTGGCCTCGACAACGAACTGATGCTGGGCCTGAATCTGTCGACCTACGCGGCCTTCCCCTTCCTGCCGCCGGTCGAGACCGGTGCGCGCGGCCCGGTGTACGAAGTGCGCACCTATGGCATCAAACCCGAAGGCGTCGCTGCCACCATCGAAGCCTGGAAAGGCGCCTACGCCGCACGCCACGCGGTGTCGCCCCTGCTGATCGCGATGTACGCCCTGGACGGCCAAGGCCCGCGCTTCATGAACATCTGGCCCTATGCGAGCACCGACGCCCGCGCCAAGGCCCGGGCCGATTCCGTGGCACAAGGCGTGTGGCCGCCGAAGGGGGGGCCGGCCCACCTCACCACGCTGCACAGCGCCATCTTCCTGCCGGCGCCAAATTCGCCGCTGCGTTGAGAGCTCAGACCCGATGAATCGCCCGCTCTCACTCGCAGCACTCACCGTGCTGGACCTTTCCCCCGCCGACATGGTGAGCTGCGCCGCGTGGGCGGGCTATTCCCACGTCGGCCTGCGCCTCAACCCGGCGACGCCGACCGAGGCGCATTACCCGACGATTGGCGACACCCCGCTGATACGCGACGTGCTTGCCCGGCTGCAGGACACCGGCGTAAAGGTGCTGGACGTCGAGATCCTGCGCCTGAAGCCCGACACCCTCGTCACCGACTTCGAAGCTTTCTTTGAAACCGGCTCACGCCTGGGGGCGCAACACGTCCTCCTCGCGGGTAACGACCCGGAACACACACGCCTCGTCGACAATTTCGCCGCCACCTGCGACCTCGCCGCGCGCTACGGCCTGGCCGCTCACCTCGAGCCGATGCCGTGGACCGACGTGCGCAACGTCGCCGAAGCCGACGCGATCATCCGCGCCGCCGGGCGCGACAACGCCGGCATCATCATCGATCCGATCCATTTCGACCGCAGCGGCGACACCCTTGCCGGACTCGCCGACATCCCCGCTTCGCGCTTTCGCTACATGCAGTTCTGCGATGCACCAGCCGCTCGCCCGACGAGCACCGAGGAAATCCTGTTCCAGGCTCGCGCCGAGCGCCTGCCACCCGGCGAAGGGGGACTGCCGCTACGGGCCTTGTTGCAGGCCCTGCCGGCGGGTATCGCCCTGTCGATCGAGGTGCCGCAGATGGCCTTGGCCCAATCGGTCGGTCCGTTCGAGCGCGCACGCCGACTGCGCGAAGCGACCGAGCACGTGCTGGCCACCTGCTGATCGGAACAATTCATTTCAGATGTCGGTGTGATTTTCGTCAAACCAAATTCGAGCGAACAAAGTAAAATGCCATAATCACCTTAAACCATTATCAATGCCGTGCAGCGTGCCAACGGACATGAATCGAGCGGTCCGTCAGTCGTCGCCCGCGAGGAGTGCTGCACATGCCTTCCAGCGTCACCCGATCTCTACGCAAGCTCGCACTGGGCCTGGCTGCAACACTGGCCACGATAGGCGGGCCGGCGCAGGCAGAGCCGCCCAAGGCGCCGCTCAAGATCTTCCACGTCATGAGCTTCGACTCGCCCTGGCGGTGGACGGACGGTCAGTTCGCGGGCTTCAAGGAAGGACTGGGCGGGGACGTGGTGGCCGAATACAAAGTGTTCCAGATGGACATCAAGCGCCACAACACCAACGAATCCAAGGCGGCACGGGGCTTATTGGCCCGCAAGACGATCGAAGAATGGAAGCCCGATCTGGTTTACATCTCCGACGACGCGGGCATCGAATATGTTGCCAAGCACTACGCGAACACGGACCTGCCCTTCGTGTTCAGCGGGGCCAATCGTACGCCGGTCGAACACGGCATCCAGGGCGCCCGTAACATCGCCGGGGTGCTGGAGGAAGAGCACTTCGTCGAGTCCGTGCGCCTGCTGCGCGCACTCTCCCCCAAGGTGCAGCGCATCGCCGTCATCTCAGACACCGCAGCCCATTGGCCTCCCGTCATTCAACGCGTGCGTGATCGCGTGTTGCAGGTACCCGAAGTGCACCTGACGACGATCGACGTCGTCGATCGCTACAGCACCTTCCAGGACACGGTGCGCGCCTACGAAAAAACGGCAGACGCCGTTCTCTACCTGGGCATCTTCAACCTCAAGGACGACGCAGGGAAAAGCGTGCCTTATGAAGAAATCCAGCGCTGGGTGGTCGAGAACAGCACACTGCCCGAAATCAGTTTCTGGATCGATCGCATCCATTTCGGCGTCCTGAGTTCGGTCACCGTGTCCGAGCAGGAACAAGGCATTGCCGCCGGCAAGCTGGCACGTGCCATCCTGATCGATGGCAAGGCACCGTCCTCGCTGCCGATCGTGCCGACAGTGAAGGGCAAGCCGGTGATCAGCCTGGCGCGGGCACGCCAGCTCGGTCTTAACGTTCAATCAACCGAACTGCTGACGGCCGAGGTCGTCACGGAATTCCAGTGGGCGAAAGCCGCCAAGTAAAGCTCGGCCTGCGGGCCAAGATCCTGCTGATCGCGTCGGGCGTCGTCCTCGTGGCGATGCTGACCAACGCGATCACGTCGAGTTTCTTCTTCACCCGCGAGCAAACCGAGTCCCGCATCATGTGGGCGCACGCGATAGCGCGCGTGCTGACGGTGCAGCTCGAGCGGGTGCTGTTCCTCGGCATCCCGATTGGCGATCTGCAGGGCTTCGAGCGCCAGTGTGCGGAGGCTGTCAGCAGCAACCCGGGGCTGTCCTACGCCTATGTCGTGTCGGTCAAGGGGGACATGCTGTTCCACCACAGTGGCGAGCGCGACCGCAAAGTGCCGCCTGCCGTGCTGGCAGCCATCGCAGCCGGGGCGCAGACCGTCGAGGAAGCGGGTGACCAGAGCCACGCCGTGATCGAGCAGGTCAAGGACCCGCGCGGCGTGAAGGTGGCCGACATCGTGGTGGGCTTTCCGCGCGAGCTGATCGACAAAGCCAACCAGCGGATGTTGAGCGTGACAGTCGGCATCGACTTGCTGGTCTTTGCCGGCAGTCTGGTCCTGCTGTTCTTCGGATTGTCGCGCTTCGTCATTGCCCCCCTATCACGCATCGTCCATGCCCTGGAGGAGATCCGCCCGGGCGAGCTCAATGAACATCGCCGCCTGCCGATGGTGGGCACGGGCGAACTGGCCATCGTGGTGCGCGCGTTCAATCGACTTTTCGATCGTCTGGGCGAACACGAACGCGAACTGATCTCGGCCCGGGACACCGCCGAAAGTGCCAACCGCGCCAAGTCCGAATTTCTCGCGGTGATGAGCCACGAGATCCGCACGCCGCTGAACGGCGTGCTGGGCATGACCGACCTGCTGCTCGATTCACCCCTGAGCGAGGAACAGCGCACGCACGTCCAGACGGCAAAGTGCTCTGCCGAAGGCCTGCTGGCCATTCTCAACGACGTGCTCGACATTGCCCGCCTGGAGGCGGGTACCTTCGACCTGGAAGAAAACGAGTTCGACCTCGTGCCGCTCGTGGAGCGCGTCACCACCTTGATGGAGATGAGCGCAGCGGACAAACGCCTGCCCCTTGCGCTGACAATCGATCCTGCCTGCATCGGCCACTATCGGGGTGATGCGGGCCGGCTGCGGCAGGTGCTGCTGAACCTGATCGGCAATGCAATCAAGTTCACCCGGGAAGGCCGTATCGACATCCGCGTGCGTCTCGTCAGCGCCACCACGGACTCAGCATCGACGCTGCACTTCGAAGTCGCCGACACCGGCGTAGGCATTGCCGAGGACGTGCAGGCCAAGCTGTTCCAGGCGTTCGTCCAGGCGGATGCCTCACTGTCGCGCCGCTACGGGGGTACAGGCCTGGGATTGGCCATCTCGAAACGGATCGTCGAAAAGATGAAGGGACGCGTCGGTTTCGACAGCCAGTTGGGGAAAGGCAGCCGCTTCTGGTTCGAACTACCGCTTGAGCGCGTACAGGCCAACACCCCGCGTGTCGCCGCCGTGCCTGCGCCCGACGTGGCACCCGCCCCTTCTGCCGCAACGCTGCCCGCCCCGAGCGGTGACCGCGATGATCCGGTCGCGTTGCGCGTGCTGCTGGCCGAAGACAATCCCGTCAACCAGATGGTCATGGCAGGCCTGCTCAAGCGCTTCGGCTGCAGCGTCGACATTGCGGAAAACGGCCGAATCGCCGTCGACCGTTGTCTGGCCAACGACTACGACCTGATCCTGATGGACATCAAGATGCCGGAAATGGACGGCCTGGCCGCCACACGACGCATCCGGACACTCGACGGCGCGCGCGGCCGGATTCCCATCGTTGGGGTGACTGCAAATTCCAGCGACGGCGATCGGGAAGACTGCCTCGCCGCGGGGATGAATGCGTTCATCCCCAAACCCGTCCGCCCGCAAGACCTCGAAACCCTGCTGGGCCGCCTGGCCTAGCGCGCTCAGCGCCGCGCCCGAGCCACCGCGTCCTTGGCCGCCAGGTAGGCAAACACCACCCCCGGCCCAAGGGTGATCCCCGGCCCCGGATAGGTGCCTCCCATGATCGACTGCTGGTCGTTGCCGACGGCATACAGCCCGGGAATCGACTGTTCAGCGGCATCGAGCGCACGCGCCTTCTCATCAGTCTGAAAGCCTTTGGCCGCGCCGATATCGCCGGGGTAGAGGCGCACCGCATAGAACGGCGCCGTCTCGATCGGGCCCAGGCTGGGGTTGGGGCCGCTCCAGGCCGCATCGCCGTTGGCCCGCTGATACAAGGTGGTGCCGCGCTGGAAGTGTTCATCCACGCCGGTTTTGGCGAAGCGCCCGATATCGGCCGCGGCCTGCTCGAGATTGGCGGCCTCCACGCCGAGTTTGCGCGCCAGTTCCGCAAGCGTATTGCCGGAAACGACATAGCCATCGGCCAGCGCCTCGGCCAACCCCATCTTGTTCGGCCGCACCATGCCCATGCCGTACTTGCGCATCCCTTCTGCATCGGTAACGAGGAAGGACGGGACCGACGGCGTGGTCTTGTTCGCCGCCTGCATGGTGAGGCCGGTGAGATGGTAGGAAATCGACTCGTTGTAGTAACGCTTGCCGTGCTGATTGACGATCATCATGCCCGGCTTGGCACGGTCGAAAACGAAGTGCGGAAACACCGCCTGGCTGCCATCCTTGCGCTTGCGGATCGACACCGGCGCCCAGAAGCACGGGCTGAGTTCGCCCTCGCCATACCGCGCCCCCACCGCTTCGGCCAACTCGTGCAAAGCCCCGGTGTGACCGGGGCCGCCCGGACACCAGCTGGCATCCACACCGGGCATCAGCCGCGCACGGCGCTGCGGGTGGCGATTGAAGCCGCCGGTCGCCATGATCACCCCACCCGTCACCTCGATACGACGCGACACACCACGCTGACTGAGGACCAGCGCATCGACCCCCTCGGCGCCACGCTTCAACTCGGTGACACGCGTTTCCGTCATCAGGCTCACGCCACGCTCGCGGATGGACAACAACAGACGCCCGATCAGCGCATTGCCCATCACCAATCGCGTGCCGCGCGGGTAGCGCAGTCGGTCGCCGGCATGGCGCAACATGATGCGGGTGACGTACTTGAAGGTATCCCACGAACCCCACCACTGCTTGATGAAGGCCATCAACCGCAAGATGTCGTCACGGTCGACCATCATGCCGTTCAGCACGGTGAATTCCGGAATGGGCGGGCGGATGAGGCTGAAGTGTTCGCCCAACAAGCGGCCGTCGAACGGATAGGGCTCCAGCGCGCGACCACAGGTAGTCGATCCTTCGAGCTCGGATAGGTAATCGGGGTGAAAGTCGCGCGGGCGGTACTTGACGTGCGAGTTGTCCTCGATCTTCGCCACCGCATCCCCGCCGTTGTCGAGAAAAGCCTGCCGGACACGCGGATTCGAGCGCTCGCCCACTGCCAGATCCAGAAATCGCTTGGCATCCTGCAATGAATCCTTCGGATTCACCTTGGGCGCATGTCGCGTCCCCACGACCCAGGTCGTCGCGCCCGAGTAGGCCGTGGTGCCGCCCACATATTCGGTCGACTCGACCAGCAGGACCTTGGCACCGTCGATGGCGGCAAACAGCGCGGCAGACATGCCGGCGCCACCGGCGCCGACGACAACGACGTCGTAGCGTTCGCCGTCCTGGATGTCTTCGATACGTTTCAGCATGGGGCTCCTCATTCTTCTCAATGATGCACAGGGTGATATTTATTTTTTAGAACTGTATTCCACTTTAAAAAGTTGTACCAGTATTTTTTGACCACAGCGGCTTACGCCTTGCGGGCGCCATCTCTCAAGCAGTCTGGCGTCCAGCCTGGAGCAGGCGTATGGTTCCGAAGTGGAACCGAATCCCGTTTCCATCCTCCTGACGCCAGCGTTCAAGAATTTTCTTTTACTTGAATCAAAAATTTTCTTGAACACTATTCCATTTTCGAACTTCGTTCTCTATTATCGAACCCATGGCCGGATCACTTCTCTCACGCGCCTTTGGCGCCCTCGAACTGCTTGCGAATCACCCACAGGGCATTGCCCTGCAGGATGTCGCCGATTCGCTGAACATCCCCAAGAGCGCCGCGCACCGCCTGCTGGCCTCACTGGTGGAGTACGGCTACGTGCGACAGGACACCGCAAGCGCCCACTACATGTTGACGATGCGTCTGCTGACGGTGGCACTGGGATTCCTCGCCCGCAGCGGCATCAACGACATCGCACAACCGCTGATGGATCGACTTGCCGCCTCGACCGGTGAGTTGGTGCGCCTGAGCGTCATCGAAGGCGATCCACCCAACCAGAGTCAGGTCTGGGTCGGCAAGGCACAGGGGGCGCAGCAAGGCCTGCGCTACGACCCCGACATGGGGCGCGCAGCCCCCCTGTCGTGCACATCGACCGGGTTTGCCTGGCTGGCCTGCCTGAGTGACGAAGACGCGCTGCAACTGGTGTCGCGCCAGGGCATCGCACTGGGGCCAGAGCTCGGTCGCAATGCACCGCGAACACTGAAGGAAGTGCTGTCCTGCATCGAACTCGCACGCGAACGGGGCTATGCCATGGTCACGGACTGCTCCGAGCCCGGGCTCGCAGCCATTGCGACCGCAGTCAAGCACCCGGTGACGAAAGCCGTGATTGGTGTGTTGAGCGTCTCGGGCCCGAGCGCCCGCCTGACCGAGGAGCGTATGCAGGCGCTGGCGCCCGAACTCTTGAAGACCGCCGAAGAGCTAGGGCTGGGCTACCAGAACTCGAGTTTGTTCGGCGGCCGTGCGCGCAATCACTGAAGGGTGCGTCCCACGACGTCTCTCATGGAAGCTGTGCGCTATGCGCACAGCCCTACCCAACGCTGACGACCAAGGCGGCGGGGTTGAACTACATTGACGACACATCGCGACACCTACGGAACGTGCCAGGAAGAGGAGCCTGACGCGACCTCCGCGAGCGCGGGTGTTGGACACGGTTTGCGGCCGGATCAGGTGCGCCGCACACAAGTCACCTGAAGCACCTTGCACACCACTTCCTAACCGGAGGAGACAACCATGATGAATTACCGCAAGCTGGCGGGCGTCGCAGCCCTGTCCCTGTTCAGCACCCTGGCTGCAGCACAGAGTTATCCGGAACGCGAGGTCTCGGGCGTGATCCAGTGGGGCGCGGGTGGCGCAACCGACGTCGCCGTGCGCGGCATGGCGGCCCATGCCGAACAGGCCTTGGGCAAGAAACTCGTGCTGCAGAACAAACCCGGCGGCGTGGGCGTGATCGGTGCGAACTTCGTATTGCAGCAACCTTCGGACGGCTACACCCTGCTGATGGGCGCCGAGAACCCGGCGCTGTACAAAGTGATGGGCCTGGCTGATTTCGACTACAACGCCTTCTACCCGGTCAACATCATCTCGCGCGGCAACGTGCTGCTGGTCGCCAACAAGGACAAGTCCTGGAACACCTTCAAGGACCTTCTGGCCGACGTCCAGGCCAACCCCGGCAAGGTGAAGATGTACACGGCCGGCATCGGCACGGTGCCCTTCACCTCCAGCGCGATGATTTCGTCCCTGACCAAGTTCCCGGTCAATCCGGTGCCGTTCGACGGCGACGGCCCGGGCATCACCGCCATGCTGGGGGGCCACGTCGATTTCGGCTTCATCGCGGCCGGCGCCGTCCAGGAGCACATCAAGGCCGGCCGCCTGAAGGTGCTCGGCGTGCTCGATGCCAAGCCCTACATGAACATTCCGCCGATGACCGAAGCGCTGCCAGGCCTGGAGAAGTACGTCCCGTGGGGCTCCTTCTTCGGCGTGTTCGCCAAGAAGGACATCCCCGATGAGGCCAAGCAGAAGCTGGCTGCAGCCTTCAAGTCGGCGGTCGACAACCCCGAGTACAAGGCCATGATGGAAGGCCGCGGCAATGTCATGCTGAACCTCTCGGGTGACGAAGCCAAGCAGTTCATCGACCGCTGGCAGTCGGTCACCGCCTGGGTCTACAAGGACGCCGGCGTGGCCAAGAAGGACCCGGCCGAACTGGGCATTCCGAAGCCCTGATCCACGATCGGACCCTCTCCGATCCTCCTGTCCGCCACGGCGTCCTTCGCCGTGGCGCGGTGCAACAGAAAAAAATAAGAACAATCTCCACTGGAGACCATCATGCATATTCAACGCCGTCGCCTGGCGGGTGAAGTCGTTTTCGCGCTGCTGCTGCTCGCGTCCAGCCTCTTCCTGTTCTGGCACTCCTACAAGATTTCGGGCTTTTCCTCCTACACCTCGGCCGGCGCCTATCCGATGGTGACGACTGCGGTGATGAGCATCAGCGCGATCATCATCCTGTTCCAGACCTTGCGCATCGCCCGTGTGGAAAGCGCGCCCGGGCAGTCCCTGCTGTTCCAGTTCTACACTCAGGTCACGCCGACCCTGATCGTGGTCTTCGCCCTGTCGATCGTCGGCTACATGATGCTGTTGGAACCCTTGGGATTCGTGATCAGTTCCTACCTTTTCCTCGTCATCTCGATGTGGCTGCTCGGCAGTCGCCGACTGCTCATCAACCTGCTCGTCAGTGCCGCGGCAATTGGCTTCATCTACATCGTTTTCCAGACCATCTTCTCCGTTGCCGTGCCTAAAGGCACACTCATCCAGGGGCTGTTCAAATGAACGAGGCGCTCGGTTATTTCCTCATCGCCTGGATGGATCCGGGGCTGATCGGCCTGATTGCGGCGGGCACACTGGCGGGCATCTACATCGGCGCCATCCCGGGCCTGTCGGTGACGATGGCGGTCTCGATCCTGATCTCCTTCACCTTCAAGTGGCAGGTCAACGAGGCGCTCGCGCTGATGTGCGGCATCTACCTCGGCGGCGTGTATGGCGGTTCGCGTACCGCAATCCTGCTCAACATTCCGGGCGCACCGTCGGCGATCGCCACCGCTTTCGACGGCTACCCGATGGCCAAGCGCGGTGAGGCGGGCGCAGCGATCGGCCTGACCACCATCGTGTCGGTCATCGGCGGCTTCATTGGCATCGGTGCGCTGGCACTCGCGGCCCCGGCCATGTCGGACTTTGCGCTCCAGTTCCATTCACGGGATTACCTGATGCTGGCCATCTGGGGCATCCTGCTGGTCGGCAGCCTGTCGGGCGAGTCGCTGTACAAGGGCATCTTCGCCGGGGCGCTGGGCGTCACGATCGGCACGGTGGGCCTCGACCCGCTGACCGCCGAACCGCGCCTGACCTTCGGCTCGATGCAGTTGTCCGCCGGCATCTCGTATGTGGCGGCGATGATCGGCTTCTTCGGTGTCGCTGAAGTGCTGTCGCAAGTGCATGACATCAAGCTCAAGGCCGTGCGCCAGGACGTGTCGAAAATCCTGCCCTCGTGGGGCATGGTGAAAAAGTACCTGCCCTTGTCGATGCGCACTTCGGGCATCGGCGTCGTGGTGGGCGCCCTGCCGGGTGCCGGTGGCGACATTGCCGCCCTGCTCGCCTACGACCATGCAAAGCGCAGCGTCAAAAACCCGTCCCGCCCCTTCGGTGATGGGGCCTACGAAGGCCTGGTCGCCCCCGAGTCGGCCAACAATGCCGCGGTCGGTGGCGCCCATGTGCCGATGTTGACCCTGGGCATTCCGGGCGACGCGGTGACGGCAGTGATCATCGGCGCGTTGTACATCCACGGCCTCAACCCCGGCCCGATGCTGATGATCCAGACGCCACACCTGTTCTGGTTCCTCGTCGGCGCACTGTGCCTGGCCAACGTCTTCCTGCTGATCTTCGGACTCACCGGCATTCGGGTGTTCTGCAAGATCATGGAGATTCCCAAACCCATCCTGCTGCCCTTGATCCTGGTCCTGTCGACGATCGGCGCCTACGCAATCAACAACAACGTGGTCGATGTGTACTGGATGCTCGGCTTCGGCGTGTTCGGCTACTTCATGAAAATGTACGGCTTCCAGGTCGCACCGATCATCCTCGGCATCATCCTGGGCCCGCTGATGGATCGCAGCTATCGTCAGGCGATGATCTCGACCGAAGGCGACCTGCTAGCCTACTTCGCCAGTTTCTTCACCTCGCCGATCTCGCTGACGATCGTCGTGGCGATGGCGCTGACACTGATCACCCAGACCCCGTGGTGGCAGAACTGGCGTAAGGCCAAGACGGCCTGAACGCAGAGGCATTGAAGCGGCATCGGCTGCCCGGCAGATCCATTTCGCCGGGCAGTGTTCATTCGGGGCTCAGATACGCAGCGCCTCGGCCGCTTCCTTCAACAACGGCAGGAAGCGCGTCCGCATATGCTCGATCCCCATGCGCGTGGTCGGGCCAATGATGTTGATCCCGCTGACCACCGAGCCCGCCTTGTCCCGCACCGGCACTGCAATCGAGCGCAAGCCGATTTCCATCTGCTGATTGGCGATGGCGTAGCCCTGGTTCTTGACCTGCTGGAGCACCTTCTTCAGCTCCACCGGCGACACGATGGTGTTTTCGGTGAAGGGCAGGAATTGCGCCCGCGCCAGATAGGCATCGAGGTCCGTCTCGGACAAGTGGGCGAGCAGCACCATGCCGATCGACGTGGCATACGCTGGCAGGCGATTCCCCACGTTCAGCGACGGCGACATGATCCGTGACGACGCAGCGCGGGCGATGTAGACGATATCGAGCCCGTCGAGCACCGCCATCGAGCAGGCCTCGCCCACCGTTTCGCTGAGTTTGTCGAGCACCGGCTGGCCCTTGCCGGACAAGGGCGTGCCGGACAGATAGGCATTGCCCAAGGACACGGTTTTCGGTGTCAACGAGAAGCGCGTGCCATCGTGGCAGCGCGCATAGCCCAGCGCAGTCAGCGTATGCAAATAACGCCGCACCGCCGCACGCGTGATGCCGGTGCGGTAGCTGACCTGCGAGATCGACATCTGCTTGCCCTGATTGGTAAAGGCCTGGATGACGGCCAGCCCGCGCGCCAGCGCGGTGACGAAATTGCGATCGGCCGCCAGTTCGGCGATGTCCTCTTCGAGCTCGGCCGCAGCGTCCGGCTCGGCGTCCGGCAATGCAGGCACGAATCGGTTTTGCTCAGGCTTCATCTGGATAACCCCCTTTGTTGGCTGCATCGCTTATTTGTGCGCACTGCGCACAATAGGGAGAATCCAGCCTTTCATGCAAGCAACCCGCAGACTAAAGTTCGGGCACGTCAAGGCGGCACGCCGCCTCAAAGGAGAAACAATGAAAACATTCGTCGATGGCTACTTCAAGCTGCTGAAGTTGCTGATGTTCCTATGCATGATCGGCATGGTCGCCATGGTGTTCGGCAATGTGGTGATGCGGTACGCCTTCAACTCGGGCCTTGCCATGTCGGAAGAACTCGCACGCTTCATGTTCGTGTGGATGACCTTCATCGGCGCCACTGTTGCGCTGCGCGAACACGCCCACCTCGGGGTCGACACCCTGATCCGCCGCCTGCCGCCGCTCGGCCGCCGTTTTGCGCTGCTGCTCGGTCACGCGCTGATGCTGTACGTATGCTGGCTGATCACCTCCGGCAGTTGGTCACAGACGCAGATCAACCTGGATGTGCCCGCGCCAGCCACCGGCCTGTCGATGGGTGCCTTCTATGGCGTCGGCGTGCTGTTCGGCATTTCGGCCGCCGCGATTCTGCTTTGCGAGGCGTTCCGCATCGCCTTCGGCCATGCCGGTGATCACGAACTGATCATGGTCGCCAGCAACGATGCCGCCGAAGAAGTCGAGCGCCTGCAGCACGAACAACACCCAGCGAACGCGGGCAAAGCCCCCGGCGCCAAGGCCTGAGGAGACACGACATGGCCGTCACCATTTTCATCACGACGCTGATCGGCACCATCGCCCTCGGCCTTCCGATCGCCTTCGCCCTGCTGCTCGTGGGCGTGGCGATGATGATGCACCTCGACATGTTCGATGCCCAGATCGTGGCGCAGAACCTGGTCAACGGGGCCAACAGCTTCCCGCTGCTGGCCGTGCCCTTCTTCATGCTGGCCGGCGAAATCATGAACGCCGGCGGCCTGTCGAAGCGCATCGTCAATATCGCGCTCGCCACCGTCGGCCATGTACGCGGTGGCCTGGGCTACGTCGCCATCCTGGCGTCCTGCATCCTGGCGTCGCTGTCTGGCTCCGCTGTGGCAGACGCAGCCGCGCTGTCCGCACTGCTGGTGCCGATGATGGTCGCCGCCGGTCACGACAAGAAGCGCTCGGCGGGCCTGATCGCCGCCGGCGGCATCATCGGCCCGGTGATTCCGCCTTCGATCGGCTTCATCGTGTTCGGTGTCGCCACCGGCGTGTCGATTTCCAAGCTCTTCCTTGCCGGCATCTTCCCGGGGCTGATGATGGGCCTGGCGCTGGCCGGGGCCTGGTGGATCTACACCCGCAGCGAAGACGTGCAGCCGCAGCCGAAGAAGAGCCCCGCCGAGATCCGTCGTGCCGTGTTCGAAGGCAGCTGGGCACTGGGCCTGCCGCTGATCATCATCCTCGGCCTGAAGTTCGGCATCTTCACGCCGACCGAAGCGGCCGTGGTCGCCGCGGTGTATGCCCTCTTCGTCGCCATCTTCATCTACCGCGAACTCAAGCCGTCGCAGATCTACGGCGTCGTGGTGTCGGCCGCCAAAACCACTTCGGTGGTGATGCTGCTGGTCGCTGCAGCGATGGTGTCGTCGTGGATGGTCACCGTGGCCGAACTGCCGATGATGCTGGTCGAACTGCTCGAGCCGCTGCTCGACAGCCCCACCCTGCTGCTGCTGGCGATCATGCTCGCGATCATCCTGGTCGGCACCAGCATGGACATGACCCCCACCATCCTGATCCTGGGCCCGGTGCTGATGCCGGTGGTGAAGGCCGCCGGGATCGACCCGGTGTATTTCGGCGTGCTGTTCATCATCAACACCTCGATCGGCCTCATCACCCCACCGGTGGGCACCGTGCTGAACGTGGTCGCCGGCACCGGCAAGATGAGCATGGACGACATCGTGCGTGGCGTATGGCCCTTCCTGCTGGCCCAGTTTGCGGTGCTGTTCCTGCTGGTCCTGTTCCCCGAGCTGGTCCTGACGCCGCTGCGCTGGCTGACCTGAACCCGCCCCGTCTGCTGACGAACCGTCCCGTCTCCACAACGATCACTGAAGGTACTCACCCATGAGCACTGCAACGCACCCCTCCATCGTCTGCGGCCTGATCGGCTCCGGCATCCAGGCCTCGCTGACCCCGGCGATGCACGAGCAGGAAGGCGAAGCTCAAGGCTTTCGCTATGTGTATAAAAAGATCGACCTCGATCCCCTGGGCTTGACCGCCAATGACCTGCCCGAGTTGCTGACTGCTGCCAAGCGCATGGGTTACGCCGGCCTGAACATCACCTTCCCATGCAAGCAGGCCATCGTGCCGCTGCTGGACGAGTTGTCGGACGAAGCGCGGGCGCTCAACGCGGTCAACACGGTGGTGATCAAGGATGGCAAGTTGATCGGCCACAACACCGACTGCTCGGGCTTCGCGGAAGGCTTCCGCCGCGGTCTGCCGGGCGTGAAGATGGACAAGGTGGTGCAACTCGGCGCGGGCGGCGCCGGTGCAGCAGTGGCCCATGCGGCGCTCAGCCTGGGTGCGCAGCAGCTGACCGTGTTCGACATCGACCCGGCCCGCGCAGCCGAACTCGCCGCCAGCCTGTGCGAACGCTTCGGCGCAGGTCGCTGCGTTGCGGGCACCGATCTGGCCACCGCAATGGCCGAAACCGACGGCCTGATTCACTGCACGCCCACCGGCATGGCCAAGCTGCCCGGCCTGCCGCTGCCGGCCGAACTGATCGACGGCCGCATCTGGGTGGCGGAGATCGTCTATTTCCCGCTCGAGACCGAACTGCTACGCGTCGCCCGCGCCAAGGGCTGCCGCACGCTGGACGGCGGTGGCATGGCGGTGTTCCAGGCTGTGGGCGCTTTCCGCCACTTCACCGGGCTGGAGCCGGACGCCGAACGCATGCGCGCGCACTTCCTGTCGATGGTCGCCGCGAAAAAGGACTGATCACCATGTACACGCACATCCTGATCCCGATCGACGGCTCGGACATGTCGACGGAGGCTTCCAAGCGCGCACTCGAATTGGCCAAGATCCATGGCGCCCGCGTTACCGTGTTGTACGTGCTGACCGACAGCGCGGTCGCCGCCGGCCTGGGCAAATCCACCCGTGACGATGCTGCGCGCGCGGATATGGCGCAAGGTTTTCTGCGCCCGATCGGCGCGCTGGCAAAGCAGGCCGGCATCGAGGCGGAATGTTTCTATGTCGAAAGCGACGCCCCCGCCGACGAGATCGTCGAAACCGCCCGCAAGCGCGGCTGCGACCTGATCCACATGGCCTCGCACGCCCGCCGCGGCGTGGTCGAACTGCTGCTCGGCAGCGTCACTGCCAATGTGCTGAAGCGCACCAACGTGCCCGTGCTCGTGGTGCGCTGACCCACGCCCAACTGTCCCCAGGAAACTCCTCCGATGCGTCGTTCCATCGCCACCGTCTGCCTCAGCGGCACGCTCGAAGAAAAACTCGAAGCCATCGCCTCGGCCCGTTTCGATGCGGTCGAGATCTTTGAAAACGACTTCATCAACTACCACGGCACCGCAGCCGACGTACGCCGCCTGTGCCACGATCTCGGCCTGGGGATCGACCTCTACCAGCCCTTCCGCGACTTCGAAGGCGTCAGCGACGCCCAGTTCAAGCGCAACCTGGACCGTGTCGAGCGCAAGTTCGACATCATGGAAGAACTGGGCGCGCCGCAATTGCTGGTGTGCTCCAGCTGTGCACCGGATGCGATTGCCGACGACGCGCGTTCAGCCGCCCAGCTGTATGAACTGGCCGAGCGCGCCGCGCGACGCAACATCACCATCGGCTTCGAGGCGCTGGCCTGGGCACGCCACATCAAGCATTACCAGCACGCCTGGAAGATCGTGAAGGAAGCCAACCATCCGCACCTGGGCATCCTGCTCGACAGCTTCCACATGCTGTCGCTGGGCGACGATCCGGCGGCGATCGCCGACATCCCGGGCGACAAGATCGCCTTCGTGCAGCTGGCCGACGCGCCCTACAAGGTGATGGATGTGTTGCAGTGGAGCCGACACTTCCGCTGCTTTCCCGGCCAGGGCAACTTCGACATGGTCACCTTCCTCGAGAAGATCCTGCTGGCGGGCTACACCGGCCCGCTGTCGCTGGAGGTGTTCAACGACCATTTCCGCGCCGCACCCAGCCGACCGACCGCGATCGATGCCTATCGCTCGCTGTTGTACCTGGAAGAAGCGGTCGAGCGTCGCCTCGCGACCCGCAGCGACGACGCTGCGCTGAATCAGGCACGCGAGGCCGCTGCCGCACGGGTCGAGTTGTTCAGCCCGCCGCAGATCCCGCCACTGGATGGGCTGGCTTTCATCGAATTCGCCGTCGACACCGAGTCCGAGCGCGCCTTGGCGCAAGTGCTGGGCACGCTGGGCTTTCGCCGCGCCGGCAAGCACCGCTCGAAGGCGGTCACGCTCTACCGCCAGGGCGACATCGACATCATCCTGAATGCAGAATCCGGCTCGTTCGCGCGCAGCCATTTCATGCAGCATGGGCCATCGATCTGTGCGCTGGGTATCGCCACCGAGGACACGCTGCGCGCACTGAACCGCGCCACTGCCTACGGCTGTCCGCGCTTCGAAGGCCGCATCGGGCCCAACGAGCTGAAAATCCCTGCGATCCGCGCGCCGGACGGCAGCCTGATCTACTTCGTACCGTCCAGCCATGGCTCGAAGCGCCTGTTCGAGATCGACTTCCTGCTCGAAGACGAAACAGCCATCGCCCCCTCGCCCACCGACCTGCAGACGGTCGACCATATCGCCCAAGGGCTGCCGCAGTTGCGCCAGGACGCCTGGACGCTGTTTTACCGCGCCATCCTGGGCGGCGAACCCGGCGAGAGCATGGATTTGGTCGACCCCTACGGCCTGATCAGCACCCGCGGCGTCGCCACCGCCGACCGCAAGCTGCGCTTCGTGCTCAACGTATCCGAGAGCGACACCACGCATACTGCGCGCACCATGTCGCAACTGGCGGGCGCCAGCGTGCACCACGTGTCCTTCACCTGCACCGACATCTTCGCCACGGTGGAAAAACTGCGCGCCAACGGCGTGAGCTTCATCCCGGTTTCACCCAACTATTACGACGACCTGCCGACCCGCTTCGTGCTGGACGATGCACAGGTCGAACGCATGGCCGCGCTGGGCATTCTTTACGACGCCAATGCCGAGGGCGACTACTTCCACGTCTACACGCAGGTGTTCGCCGATCGCTTCTTCTTCGAGATCGTGCAGCGAAATGGTGGCTATGACGGCTACGGGGCCGCGAATGCGCCGGCGCGGATGGTCGCGCACATGCGGGCCAGTCGCTGAGCGTAAAACCTCGGGACGCTTGGGTCAGGCCGAGGCGCGCATCCGTCGCCGCGGCAGGTCGACGTGGCGCAGGCGTTCCAGCAGCCAATGCAGTGAATCGCGCGCCTGCTCGGCCACGAAGGTGGCGGGCAGTTGCGCGTAATCGGCATTGACCGCGTTGAGACAGAAGCCCCCGTGGAAGCCGATCACCCGCAGGCGACGGATCAACTCCAGCAAATCTTCAGCGCGGCTGCCATCTCCGGGAAAGACACGCACATAGTCCGGTGCGTCTCCAACGCTGGACGCGGCGTCGCCTGTCCGCAGCGCGATGGTGTCGCTCAGGCCGACCATGAACAGCCGGTCGGCATAGCAGCGGTCGAACGCATCGAGCCCGCCGTCGCCGGCAAAGAGATGGCCGGTGTCGATCGCCAGGCCCAGGTTGGCGCGGTCGGCCGCATTCACACAGGCTTCAGCGCTGACCACATCGGCCGCAACCCGTGACCCTGGCTGTGCCTGATAGGCGATGTCGATGCCCTTGGGCACCGCCAGTGTGGCGAGCTTGGCAAGATCGCACGCAACGCGTTCATCGTCCTCAGCCGCCTCGGCGACGGTACTTGCCGTCACCAGCAACATCGGTGCCCCCACCGCACGACACAGATTGAGCAAGCCCTTCGCGACATTCACCTTGTACTGGTGCAAGGGCCCGGACAGTCCTTCGAAATCCTGCAGTTGACGCAGTGCCTGCACGCGCACCGGGCTGCGACGCACCAAGGCCACGGCATCGTCCACGCCGCCGGGGTGATTCACCAGGTCCGCAGCCGAAAACACCACTTGCCGAAAACCGTTGCTGATCGCGGCCTGCAGACGTACTTCGAGCGGACCGGCCATGGCGCTGGTGTCGAGCGCGACAGAATCAAAATCCAAGACGTTCTCCGGATGGGATGGCGACGTTGATCGGGCCCACGTTGATCAGGCTCAGGCGCGAGCAGGCCGACTGGCGACGAGTTCGAAGGTGACGCTGCCAAGATAGACCTGCGTCAGCGCACCTTTTTCACCCGGGTGCAGCGCGCCTTCGTCGATGAACACGACGCCGCGTTCCTGCAGCAAACGGGTGGCCTCAAGGACGTCCGGCGTGCCGAAACCGATCCGCACCAGACCATCGTCCCAATGGATGTCCTCCGCCCCTTCCGGCGGCTCGACCAGTTGCAGGTAGAAACGCCCGCAGGGACTTTGCAGCAAAGTGCCTTTGGGCAGGATGCCGACGAAATCCGCCTCGGTGAGTTGCCGGAAGCCCAGCAACTGGCGGTAGAAATCCACCCATTCGCTGCTACGGAAGGCCCCCACCGCCTGCACCAGGCCAAAGTAGTGCATGCCCGCGAGTGCCGGCGGATTGGGATCTGTGCCGGGCAGCGGCACGAAATCGACGTCGTAGATCGAGAAGTCCTTGTAGCGGTCGACGAAATAGATCGCACTTTCGCCGCTACCGAGGATGCCCGGAATATTGAGTTCCATCGCCGACGCACGACGCGGCACTTCCCACGCGCCCGCATCCAGGGTGTGACGCATCGCCTGCGCCGCGTCGCGCACGCGAAAAGCGACTGCCGACACGAAGGTGGCCGAAGGATCGGCGCCGTCGGGCTCGGCGTTGACGATGAGATTCATCGCCCCCTGCCGGTAAAGCACGACTTCGCGCGAGCGGTGGCGTGCGATCGGTGCAAAACCGAGGCGCTGCAGCACCCCGCCAAGCGCCTGCGGCTTGCCGGTGACGAATTCGATGAACTCCACCCCGTCGATGCCGAGGGGATTGAGCGGTTCCGGAACCAGATCTCGCGCAGTCATGAGCTACCTTGGAAGAGTGAACAGGGCCGTCGTTGAAAGGGAGGGGCACGTCGAACAAGGTGACAACCGGCCCTGAAAGCCGAATTCGAATCTACTCGATTCGCGCATCCGGGCCAAGCCGAAAGGTCGGCAAACTTCCAGGCAGTGCGGACCGAAACTGAAATTTCGCCCCCAAAAACAATCGGCCGGCCTTGCCCCGCAGGACATGGGCCGGCCGACCGATCGGTCGTGCGACTTAAATCAGGACACGGCCCACAACGCCACCAACGAGATGCTCGGGAAGAACACCAGCAGGAAGATGCGCAGGATGTCCGAGGCGAGGAAAGGCAGCACGCCGCGGAAGATGGTCGCCATGGGAATGTCCTTGGCCACACCGTTGATGATGTAAACGTTCATCCCCACCGGCGGCGTGATCAGCCCCACCTCCATCACCACCAGCGCCACCATGCCGAACCAGATGGCCTTTTCTTCGATGTTCAGCCCCCAGTAATCCATACCGAGAATGATGGGCAGAAAGATGGGCACCGTCAGCAGGATCATCGACAGGCTGTCCATCACACAACCCAGCAGCAGGTAGATGACGATGACGGCAAACAGCACGGTGAAGGGTCCGAAGCCCATTTCCTGCACCCAGGCTGCGGCCTCGGCCGGCAACTGCGACAGCGCCATGAAGGAGTTCAGCGTATCGGCGCCGAGCAGGATCAGGAACATCATGCCGGTGCCGGTTGCCGTGCCGTAGATGCACTCCATGAAGCCGCGCCCTTTCAGGCCACCCGAGCGCCAGGCCGCGATACCGGTGGCCAATGCACCGACAGCCGCCGCTTCGGTCGGGGTGAACAGACCGCCGTAGATACCGCCGATCACCACCAGGAAGATCAGCAACACTGGCCAAGTGTCGATCACCGTGGTGAGACGCTCGGACCAGGTATGCTTGGGCGAGCCCGGGCCCCCTGCCGCCGGATCTACACGGCAAACAATCGCGATCACCAGCATGTAGCCGATCGCAGCCAAGATGCCGGGAATGAAAGCGGCCAGGAACAGCTTGGCGATGTTCTGCTCAGCCAGAATGGCGTAGATCACCAAGGGCACCGAAGGCGGAATCAGGATGCCGAGCGTGCCCCCCGCAGCCAGCGAACCCGTCGCCAGGCTGGGCTTGTACTGGTGACGCTTGAGTTCGGGCAGCACCACGTGCGACATCGTTGCCGCCGTGGCCAGCGAAGAACCACAGATCGCCCCGAAGCCGGCACACGAGGCCACACCGGCCATCGCCATGCCACCTTTCCAGTGGCCGATGAAGGCATTACCCGCCTTGAACAGAGCACGCGACAAGCCACCATGGGTCGCAAACTGTCCCATCAGCAAAAAGAGCGGGACCACCGACAAGTCATACAGCGAGAAACGGCCGTAAGGTGCGTTCTTCAAATAGGCCAGGAGCGGATCGAGACCCGACACCCAGACATAACCGATGGCACCGGTGAGAAACATCGCAATGCCGATCTGCACGCGCAGCGCCAGCATCGCCATCATCACCACGCCCATCGTCAGGCCAATCATGCTGCCGCTCATCGCGCCGCCTCCCCACGCAGTTCCTGACCGAAGGTGTACAGCGCTGCAATGCCCAGCAGCACGAACGCCGGCACCACCGGAATGTAGCCCCACCACACCGGCAGCGAGATCACCATCGAAGTTTCGCCGTATTCACGCATCTCCAGCATCCCCTCCCAGATCCGCCAGGCCAGCACGAAGGACGAGCCCGCCAGCAACAAGGCCGCGATCGCATCCAACGCGCGCTTCAGACCCGCAGGCGCCCACAGCGTGAAGAAATCGACGAACACATGCCCTTTCTTCAGCTGGCAATAAGGCAAGCACATCGCGATGCCCATCGCCGACAACATCTGCACCAACTCATAGTCGCCCGGCACCGGCTCGCCGATCGTCGCACGCCCGACCACGCTCGCTACCGACATCACCGACTCGATGCAGAACATCAAGCCCGCCAGAATCGCCATCGCCGCGCAGGCCCACTCGATCGTCTTGCCGATCGGCCCGCTCGGGGGCACATACGGCTGGTCCATTGCCTCCGCCATCACCTTCTCCTTTCAGGTTGTTATGAAAAAGCCGGCCGCCCCTCCACGGGGGCGTACCGGCTAAAGCTGACTTACTTGGAGTATTGGGTCACCAAGGCATTGGCGTCGTCAAACAGCTTCTGGCCGTCTACACCCTTGGCGGAAATTTCCTTGATCCACTCTTCCGCGACCGGCTTCGAAGCCGCTTGCCACTTGGCCATTTCTGCAGCCGGCAGCGCATACACGGTGTTACCGCGCGCCAAAGCCGCCTCGCGACCACCGGCATCGGCAGCCTTGAACTGAGCCGAGGCCCAGGCCGAGGTCTCACGACCGCTGTTGTCGTCGATGACTTTTTTCAGCTCGGGCGACAGGCTGTCGTATTTCTTCTGGTTCATGACGAAGATCATCGTCGCGGTGGTCATGGCGTATTGGCCGCCCGCTTCGGCGTGGAACTTGGTCAGCTCATGCGTTTTGGTGGCTGGCACGACTTCCCACGGAATCAGTGCGCCTTCGATCACACCCTTCGACAGGCTTTCAGCCATCTGCGGCACCGGCATGCCGACCGGCGTTGCGCCCAGCGAGGCCAGCAGCTTGGTGCCCAGGCGCGACGGCGCACGCACCTTCATGCCTTTGAGGTCATCCAGAGACTTCACTTCCTTGTCGCGGAAGTGCAGCACATTGGGACCGTTCACCCAGGTGGCGATCGGCTTGATGCCGGCAAATTCCTTCAACGAATGCGCCTGCACGAAATCCCACATTGCGCGGGACGACGCTTCGTGCGTGGTGGTGATGAACGGCAGCTCGAATACTTCCGAGGTCGGGAAGCGGCCCGGCGTGTAGCCCGGCAGCGTCCACACGATATCGGCGACGCCGTCACGCACCTGGTTCAGCAGTTGCGGCGGCGTGCCACCCAGGCTCATCGCCGGGTAGATCTGGCATTTCAGCTTGCCTTGGGATTCGGCAGCGATCTTGTCGCACCAGGGCGAGATGAATTTGGTATGGGCTGGCGAAACCGGGGGCAGGAAATGCGCCACCTTCAGAATGACTTCTTCCGCTTGGGCAACGGTCGGGACCAGGGCGGCGGCGGCAAGGCTCAGTGCCAGACTACGCATCTTCATCAGCGTCTCCTCGTGATGTTTTTGACAAACCAGAGAATCGCGGCTCGTGGTGCCACGTTCTTCCTATACACACGAAGTCTGAGCCTTCAATCTTCCAGACAAAAGTCCGGATAAACACTATCAGTTATAAAATTTTGCAATAACTCAATTTGCGCTATTGCATAACGCGCTTTGAACACCGGCTAAGCACTCGCTACGGCTGCGCTGTAAGCACGCTTTCGGTGCGCCACGGACGGCGCACCGAAGCAAACGATCAGCCCTTCGGCTCCATCACCATCAGCCCCGCTGCGGTGTTCGAAATGGGAATGTGGTAGTTCGAGTGAACCAACTCCACATCACCCAACAGCGCCGCGCGCGTCGCGACCCACATCAGCAATTCGATGCCTTGCGTACCGGTTTCGGCAACGATCTTCTCATTGCTGAACTGCGTCACCCACTCGGGATCGGTGATCAGGCTGTTCATGAAAGCCTTGTCGAACTCGGGGTTGACGAAGCCCGCACGCTCGCCGTCAAGCTGGTGCGACAAGCCGCCGGTGCCGATGATCACCACGCGCAGATCCTTGTCCCACGACGCGATCGCCTCGCCCAGTGCCTTGCCCAGCTTGTAGCAACGCTTGGCGCTCGGCAGCGGATACTGAACGGTGTTGATGCACACCGGCACGGTCGCCACCGGACAGGTCGGCTCATCGGGCCACAGCAACTTCAGCGGCAGCGAGAAGGCGTGATCCACCAGCATTTCCTGACAGGTCGTCAGATCGAACTCCTTTTCCACCAGGTCGTTGATGATGTGCCACGACAGCTCGGGCGCACCCTTGAACGGCGGCAGCGTGGGAATGCCCCAGCCCTCGTCGGCATTGTGGTACTCGGGCGCGGCGCCAACGGCGAAGGTCGGCATCTTGTCGAGGAAGAAGTTGAGCCCGTGGTCGTTGTAGATCATCACCGCCACATCCGGCTTGACCTTCTCCAGCCAGTCGTGGGCGGGCGGATAACCGTCGAAGAACGGCTTCCAGTACGGGTCGTCCTGCAGATTGCCGGCGATGGCGCGGCCAATGGCCGGGACGTGCGAAGTGGTGATAGCGCCTACGATCTTTGCCATGTGTCGGTTCCTTTCCTCAGATGCCCTTGCCCGCGGCCACCAGCATGGCCTTGAAGTCTTCCTTGCTCATCCCGGTCTGGGCCGCGCCCAGATCCTGCACGTCCAGCCCCAGGATGCCGGCGAACTTCGCCAGGTAATACACGTTGCCACCTGCGGCCAGCAGCCCCAGCACGTTGCGCGTGCGGATGGCTTCGTACTGCTCGGCATTGAGGCCGAACTTCTTGCAGTAGCCCTCTTCGTCCTGACGGAAGGCCTCGCGGTTGTCGGCACTGTTGAAAGAAAAACACATCTTGTTCAGCGCATAGCCTTTCTGTGCCAGTTCGCCGTCGAACATCCGGGTGCCCGGAATCTCAAGCTTTTGTGAAGTACTAGTCATTCGAATCTCCTCTCCATCCTGCTGCGGGAAGTGGCAGTATCACGGACTCGAATGCAGCGATAAATACATTAACACTCATCAAATTCATGAGCGATTTCGATTATTCACACCTCGACGGCCGCCTGCTGCAACTGCTGATCGCCGTGGTGGAAGAAGGCTCGATCACGCGCGCAGCCGAACGACTGGGCGTCACGCAATCCGCGGTGTCGCACCTGCTGGGCAAGCTGCGCACCATCGTCGGCGACCCGCTGGTGGTCAAGTCCGGCCGCGGCATCGTCGCCACCGCACGTGCCGAACTGCTGGCGCGCGAGGCGCGGGTGCTGCTGGAAGACATGCGCCGCTTCGCCACCGCCGAAAACTTCGACCCCGCCAGCCTGCGCACCACCTTCACCCTCGCCGCCAACGACTTCCAGCGCGACCTGCTGCTGCCCGGGCTGTTCGCCCGCCTGCGCGCCCGCGCGCCCGGCGTGTCGCTGCGGGTCATACCCTCGGACATTCCCGACGCCGACATGCTGCGCGAGGAACGCTGCCATCTCGTCATCTCGCCGCGCCCGCCCGACGCCAGCGACATTCTGCACAAGCGCCTGTTCGATGACGGCTATCGCGTGTTCTACGACGCCAGCCAGCGCGATGCCCCCCACAACCTGGACGACTATCTCGCCGCCGACCACGTCACGGTGCATTACATGCCGCGCCGCGCACTGGACATCGACGACGAGTTGGCCGAGCGCGGCATCCGTCGCAAATTCGCGGTAATGGTGCCGGGCTTTGCCGGCATTCCGGCTTTCATCCGCGGCAGCACGCTGCTGGCAACCGTGCCCGGCTTGCTGGAATCCGGCGCCATGCAGGGGCTGGCACATTGCGCCCCGCCCTTCGAGGCGAAGCGCATGCCGATGTACATGATCTGGCACCTGCGTCACCGCCACGACCCCGCGCACAGCTGGCTGCGCGCGGAGCTCGAGGCGCTGGCGTAAGACGCGATCAGCGTAGCTTGCTGGCGACGAACTGTAGTGCCAGGTTGTAGCCCATCGTGCCGAAACCGGCCATGACGGCCTCGGCGATGTCCGACAAATAGGAGTGATGGCGAAAAGCCTCGCGCTTGTGCACGTTGGAGATGTGCACCTCGACGAAGGGAATCGCCACGCCACCGAAGGCATCGCGAATAGCCACGCTGGTGTGCGTATACGCGCCCGGGTTGATGATGGCGAACTTCACGCCTTCGGTACGCGCCTGATGGATGCGGTCGACGATCCCACCTTCGTGGTTGCTCTGGAAGCAATCCAGCTCCAAACCCAGTTCCTTGGCCTGCGCACGCAGGCTGTTTTCGACGTCGGCCAGCGTGGTCGAACCATAGATGTGCGGCTCACGCGTGCCGAGCAGGTTGAGGTTGGGGCCGTTGATGACGAGGACTTTGCTCATGCGGTAATGCTCCCTTCGACGGGTTCGGACAAATGAAAAAGGCCGCGCAGCGGGCACTGACGCCCCACCCGCGGCCTGCGATGCAGCGTGCGCTTACTTGCGCAGCTTGGCCAGTTCGGCGTTGATGGCGTCAACCGTCTCCTGCCCCACCGCTGCGGCGTGGGTGGCGACGACCGGCTTCATCTTTTCACGCAGCTTGGCCACTTCCTCAGCCGGCAGTTCGGTGACCTGCATGCCTGCCTTCTTCAGCGCGTCCAGCGCCGTCGCGGTCTGCTCGCGCGAGACCTTGCGCTGGTGCGCGATCGCCTCGTTGGCTGCGTCCTGGAAGGCCTTCTTCTCATCGGCGCTGAAGGTGTCCCACACCTTCTTGCTGATGATCATCGACTGCGGGTTGTACACGTGGTTGGTCAGCGCAAGGTGCTTCTGCACTTCGTTGAGCTTGTTGGCCTGGATGACGGTGACCGGGTTTTCCTGGCCGTCGATCGCCTTCTGCTCAAGTGCGGTGTACACCTCCGGCCAGGCCAGCGGCACCGGGTTGGCGCCCAGCGCCTTCACCCAGTCGAGGTTGATCGGGTTGGGGATCACGCGCAGTTTCAGGCCGGCAATATCCTCGACCTTGTTGATCGGGCGCACGCCGTTGGTGATGTTGCGGAAGCCCAGCTCCCAGTAGCCCAGGCCGACGATGCCTTTTTCTTCCAGCTTCTTGTGCAGACCCTGGCCGAAGGGACCATCGACAACGGCGTCGACTTCCTGCGAATTGGCGAACAGGAAAGGAAAGTCGTAGATCGCCATTTCCTTCACGTGCGAACCCAGAATACCGGAGTTCAGCGCGGTCATTTCGATGGTGCCGCCCTGCAGTGCCGACACCGTCTGCTGGTCACCGCCGAGCACGCCCCCCGCGAACACCTTGACCTTGATCTTGCCACCGCTCTTCTCTGCGATCAGATCCGCGAATTTCTGTGCACCGATCTCGGCCGGGTGGCCCTTCGGGTTCTGCACACCGAACTTCAGCGAACGCTCGGAAAAATCCGCCGCGTAGGCCGAGGAACCAAAGCTGACGGCAGCCAGGGCTGCAATAACGGTCTTCATCATCAGACGACGCTTCATGGGATGTCTCCTGCTTGTTTCGAATGTCGGCACGCTATGTGGGGGTGCAGGGTGTGGCGTGCCGTCACACTCTACGTTGATCCCCGTTCTTGAACTTCACGACGATGACAGGGCCACGCCTTTTCATCGCCGCATCAGTTCAATTTATTTCAACGAGGGTTGGAAGCAAAGGCTTCACACCAGTGACTGTGCGCCAGGCGCACAATTTACTTGAATTATGCCCCGTCAAGGGCCTCATGCGAGCGGAACGGTAAGCTGATCGATCAATGGCTTGGTATCAGGGCGAACCCCACGCCACCACGCGAAGGCCTCTGCCGCCTGCTCAACCAGCATACCGACACCATCAGCCAATCGCCGCGCACCTGCGTCCCGGGCAAGGCGCAAAAATGGTGTCAGCCCCTTGCCATAAGCAAGTTCGTACGCCAGCGTTTCGGCAGTGAAGACATCCGCGGGAACAGGGGGTAACTCGCCATGCAGGCTTGCCGAAGTGGCATTGAGCACGATATCGAAGAACTCCCCGCGCAAATCATCATAGCCGCCCGTCGTGAAATTCGGCGCGCCCGCAAATTGCTCGCCCAAGACCATCGCACGCCCAACGTTTCGGTTAGCGACGACCAACAGCGCAGGGTTCGCATCGAGCATGGGCAACACCGCACCACGTGCGGCGCCCCCTGCACCCAAGATCAGCACACGCCGCCCTTTGAGCGCGTAGCCGAGATTGCGCTGGATGTCATTCACCAAGCCGACTCCGTCGAAGTTCTCGGCCTCTACACGTTCACCGTCGAAGCGCATGGCGTTCACCGCACCCGCCAGACGCGCACGCTCGGAACGCGCAGTCGCGTAGTCGTAGGCGTCGAGCTTGAATGGGGCGGTGACGTTCATGCCTCGCCCACCTTCACGACGAAACGCATCCACAGTCTCGGCGAAGGCGCCCACCGGCGCCTCGATTGCGGTGTAGACAAGGTCCTGGTTCGTCGCTTCGGCAAAACGGGAATGAATCAGCGGCGACTTGGTGTGACTCAGCGGGCGACCGATCAGGGCGTATTTGTCAGTCATCGTTTAGCCTCCTCAACCCAGGCCGAACTCGGCGACAGCTGCCTCGGCATACAGCACGCCATCCTGGACCATCGCCTCGATCTGCTCGGCGCGGTAACCCAGCTCGCGCGCAATCTTCCGGTTGTGCTGCCCCATCAAAGGGGCGGGCATCCGCTGTGTCGTGTCGCACTCGGAAAAATGGAAAGGCAAGTTCGGTAACGTCACCTTGCCCAGAATGGGGTGCGCCTGCTCGATCAGCATCCCGCGCGCCTGGATCTGCGGATCGGTCAGCACCTCATCGATACGCTGAACCTTCGCACACGGCACATCGACTGCGTCCAGCGCAGCGAGCACATCGGCGACGCAGCGCGTAGCAACCCAGTCACGCACCACCGGCAGAATCTCAAGGCGGTGCTGATTACGGCCCGCCGCAGACTGGAACCGTGTATCCAAGGCAAATGCGCGATTGCCGGTCTGCTCCGCCACCAGGTGCGCAAAGCGCTTCCATGCGTCATCGACCTGAGCCGCGATCACGACATGACCATCTGTCGCGGTGAACACGCCGTACAAGGTCGACGTCGGCAAGTCATGACCCGTCTGTTGCGGAATCTCGGCACCACCCGACAGTGTGTAGCACTGAACCGCGTACTCATGCATCGAAACCAGACAGTCGTAAAGGGCCATATCAATGTGCTGACCACGACCGGATTTGACCCGTCCCAACAAGGCCGCACAAATCGCCGCCACACCATGGATGCCCGTGTACATGTCGCCCAGCGCGATACGCAGCAACGGAGGCGCCTCACCGGGCTCGCCGACCATGGCCATAATGCCGCTCTTGGCTTCGGCGATCAGGCCAAAACCAGCCCGGTGCGAATCGGGTCCCGTATGCCCGTAAGCCGAAACCGAGCAGTACACAAGCCCAGGGTTGATCTTCGACAAGGCCTCATAGCCCAGCCCCAGTTTTTCGAGGGCACCCGGTCGGTAATTTTCGACAAAAACGTCGGCAGTCTCGACCAGCTTGTGCATCATCTCCAGTCCTCGAGGATCTTTCAGATTGATGCACAGGCCCTCCTTGCCCATGTTCTGCTGCAAGAAATAGCCGCTTTGGCCGCCAATGAAATAGGGATGGTCGCGTCCTGCATCCCCGGAGGTCGGGCGCTCCACTTTGATGACCTCGGCGCCAAGCGCAGCAAGGCAGCGGCTGAGATAGGGCCCGGCAAGAAAGTGGCTGTAGTCGATGACACGGATGCCGGCAAGGGGCAATTGCTGAGTCGCCATGGTTCGGAAGTCCTGGATTCAGTGAAAAGCGGGAAGGCTCGAATCGGCAAACAGGTGCCGACGATCAGAACGCGCCCGGACGGCGCGGGATCATCAGGCGATGCTCGCCACGCTGCACGACCTGACCGTGCTGATTGATGAGTTCCGAGGGCAGGACGACGATACCCCAGCCCGGTTTGCTC
>Ga0209066_10000757_pt1 | contig 46020 bp, 36 predicted proteins | sample All_14_2_FD_187198 | JGI IMG/M metagenome (GOLD analysis project Ga0209066, IMG submission 187198) | Freshwater microbial communities in response to fracking from Pennsylvania, USA - Allegheny Zone_MetaG_DW_15 (SPAdes) (version 2) ... | reverse complement strand
GGCGGTCATCCGCGAGATCAAGAACCAGATCCACGGCGAGCTCATCCAGCGCCTCGACCTCAAGCGCATGACCGTCTCGCGCATCGGCACCGACGAGCTTCAGACCAAGGCGCGCGAGACCATCCGCGCCATCATCGCCGAAGTGCGGCGCAACCAGCGGCTGCCTGCCGGCATCGACCCCCACCGCCTCGAGAAAGAGATCTACGACGAGGCGATGCGCCTCGGCCCGCTGGAGGATTTCCTGGCCGACGAGTCCATCACCGAAATCATGGTCAACGGCCCGAACCAGGTCTACGTGGAGCGCAACGGCAAGCTCGTGCTCTCCGGCCAGACCTTCATGGACGACGAGTCCGTGCTGGGCGTGATCGAGCGCATCGTCGCCCCGATCGGCCGCCGCATCGACGAGAGCCAGCCCTACGTCGACGCCCGCCTGCCCGACGGCTCGCGCGTGAACGCCATCATCGCGCCGCTCTCGCTCACCGGCCCCTGCATCACGATCCGCAAATTCGCCAAGCGCGCGCTCACGGTCGAGGACCTCATCGCCTACGGCACCTGGACGCGCAACGCCGCCGATTTCCTGCGCCTGTGCGTGCTCATGCGCAAAAACATCGTGGTCGCCGGCGGCACCGGCTCCGGCAAAACCACGCTGCTCAACGTGCTGAGCGGCTTCATCCCCTCCACCGACCGCATCGTCACCATCGAAGACGCCGCCGAGCTGCGCCTCGCCCAGCCGCACGTCATCCGCCTCGAAGCCCGCCCGCCCAACATCGAAGGCCGCGGCGCGGTGCCGATCCGCGACCTCGTGCGCAACGCGCTGCGCATGCGCCCGGACCGCGTGATCGTGGGCGAGTGCCGCGGCGGCGAGGCCCTCGACATGCTGCAGGCCATGAACACCGGCCACGACGGCTCGCTCACCACCGTGCACGCCAACTCGCCGCGCGACGTCATCTCGCGCCTCGAGACCATGGTGCTGATGTCCGGCCTCGAGCTGCCCTCGCGCGCCATCCGCGAGCAGATCGCCTCGGCCATCGACATGGTGGTCCACGAGTCGCGCCTTAGTGACGGGTCCCGCAAAGTGGTCTGCATCTCGGAAGTCGTCGGCCTCGAAGGCCAGCAGATCATCATGCAGGACATCTTCGAGTTCAAGCAGACCGGCCTCGACGACAAGGGCAAGGTCATCGGCACCTTCATGCCCACCGGCGCGGTGCCCACCTTCTACGAGCACCTCCGGAGCCGCGGCCTGTACATCGATCCGGCCGTCTTCGACCCCGCCAAGCAAGGCGGTGACGCATGAGCCCCGCCTTGCTGGAAGCCCTCAAGTGGATCGCCCCCGGGCTGGTCGGCCTCGCGTTCGCCGGGTTCGCCTACACCATCGTGCGCGCGATGGGCAGCGGCGCGGGCGCCTACACCGAATCGATGTCCGAGGAGACCTCGCGCCAGTTCGAAGACCTCTTCCTCTTCATCCCGGCGAAGCGCATCGCCGAGATCGGCCGCGCTGCGGCGGCGGCCGTCTTCCTGTTCTGCTTCATCCCGTTGTTCGACCTCGACAACCCGGTGTCCACCTCCGCGGGTCTCGCCTTGGGAATGAGCTTCGGCACACTGGCGCTGATGGCTCCCACGCGGCTGGTGGAGATGCTGCGCCGGAAGCGCCGCGTCAAGTTCAACATCCAGCTCGTCGAGGCCCTCGGCAGCATGAGCAACGCCCTGCGCGCCGGCTTCAGCATCAACCAGGCGTTCGAGACCGTCGTGCAGAACGGCGAAAAACCCATCTCCCAGGAGTTCGGCGTCATGCTCCAGCAGATGCGCGTGGGCATGAACTTCTATGACGCGCTCCAGAGCCTCGACAAGCGCGTCGGCTCGGACGACCTCACGCTCGTGGTCACCGCGATCGACATCGCCCGCCGCACCGGCGGCAACCTCACCGAGATCTTCGACAAGATCGGCCTCACGATCCGCGAGCGCATGCGCATCGAGCGCCGCGTCATGACGCTGACGTCACAGGGCCGCCTGCAGGGCGTCATCGTGGCCTGCATGCCCGCCGTGCTGGGCGCGCTGATGACCTTCATCAAGCCCGGGCTGATGATCCCTTTCTTCAAGTCCGCCAACGGCGTGGCCGCCATCGGCATCACCGTGCTGCTCATCGGCGCCGGCTGGTTCTGCATCAGCAAGATCATCAAGATCGACGTCTGAGCCTCCGTCGGCTCTGGAAAGGGGTAGGGCGGGTTCGGAGAACCCGCCGCCTGCCCTGCGGGGCGGCCGCCTCGGAGATGCGGCCCTTCCCAAAACGGCACCTCTTATAAAGGTGCCGCTCTACCGCGTGCCTGCTGCGCCGAGCCCGAACAGCTTGAACAGATGACCTTCGCTGCCCGGGTTCTTCTCCGCCAACAGCTCCACGCGCACCGTATGCCGGCCCGGCTTCAGCTCTTTGGCCAGCAGATTCGTACTGCGGTAGCCGCCCCACGTCTGGTTGAACCAGCCGTCGAAGACCGCGGGGGCGCCGTCGTCCACCTGGACCTTGGCTTTGCCCATGGCGCGCTTGACCACAAAATGCATCGAGAAGAGCGCGGTGCCCTCGATCTCGAACGCGATCACGCTGCCGGGCTGGTCGCTGCGCCAGCACGCCTCCTTCTCGTCGAGCGTCCAGCCGCTGTTGGAGAGCGGCTTCAGGTCGGGCGCCTCGAACAACGCGGTGTGCTCGTAGGTGTCGCCGAACAGCGGCGCGGGCAGCGGAGGAACCGGCGCGGCGGTCCCCGTCTGCGCCTTCGCGGCCTCCAGCAGATGGGCCACGTAGCGGGCGGCACAGTCGTGGCCAAGATCGTTGGGATGCACCTCGTCGGCCATTACCTCCTCCCACGCCACGCGTCCGGCGCTGATCTCCGGCCAGAGCGCGTCGCGGTAGCTGACGATCGGCAGCTGATAGTGGCGCCCCACTTTGCCGTGCCACTCCTGCGCGTTCCCGCCGCTGCGGTTCATCATGAAGAGCTGGACGACGGCCGGCTGGTTGGGCTGCTTGAGAATCTGGCGCATCAGACCCTCGAGCGTCTCGGCGAACGCCTGCGTGTTGCCGTCGTTGACGCCGTACTCGACGACCACGAAATCCGGACGGTGCGACAGCAGATCGCGCGGCGCGCGCAGCGCCCCGAAGTTGGAGCCGGTCGCGCCGATGCCCGCGTTGACGAACGTCACCTTGGCCTGGGGGAACGCCGTGCGCCACCAGTCGGCCACCCGGTTGCCGTATCGCAGCTCCGGCCGGCTCGCCTTCGCGCCCGCCGTGATCGAGCCGCCGATGACCGCGACCGTGACCGGCTCGCCGCGACGGGCCCGCTCCAGGACCTGCCTCACGCGGCTCAGGTCGCCCGTGCTCACCAGCGCCTGGGGCGCGAGCGCCCCGAGATCCGCCCCGCGCGCCCATGCCGCGCTGAAAACAAAAACCGCCAGACCGGCCCACTTCGACATCCGCCTCATTGCGTCTCCTCCTGTTTCGTAGCCCGATTCTAGCACGGCGCCTGCTGGGCGGCAATCGCCCAGGTGCACACACGCGGTTCACACCAGGGCGATTCTATTTGACCCGATTTGACTTGAATAGTGTCGCTTTTTGAGTTATCTATTTATCACTATTAGCACCCATGAAGGGGCAATTGCGGTTTTATTCGTGAAGCGTCCTCCTGCTCCAGGTCTGGACGCCTTGCGCACCGTTCATCAAACCAGACGTCCAGGGACGGGATCGGAACACGGATCATGAAAACAGGTTTTCTGCTTCTGGCTGCTCTGGCCAGCGGCTTCGCTTGGGGCTCTCCGTCGGACTATCCGGCGCTGCTCGAGGCGGTCAAGACGTTCGAAGGGAATTTTTCGGATCAGGCAGCCCTAAACAGGATCTATGAAGCCGCCAAGGCCGACGATCATGAAGCCGTGGTGACGCGCTGCATGGGCCTGTACACCCTGGTCATGGGCGCGACCGGAAAGGCGGCCACCTGCCAGGGCGGGCTCCAAGCCATCACCAGCCGATATCCCCAGTCCGAGGTGGCTGTCGCGCTCGGCAACCTCGGCCTCTTCCCCTCGCCCTGCGAGGCCTGCCAAGGAACCGGCGTCATCAGTCAGCAGAAGCCGGTCTCCTGTGAAACTTGCAAGAACACGGGGATCTGTACCAAATGCGACGGCCACGGTGAATACCGGTATTGTTCCTTTCACAAATGCAGGAAGATCTGGACGCTCACAGAGATTGAGAAGTTGCCGCAGCCTCCGAGTCATCCCGACTATTCGCAGTGGTGTTACGCCTGTTATCCGAAATCCAATGGCGGGCGAGCTTTCAAGGCCCAGCCTACCGCGCTGTCGGTCCGCAAATGCGTCGATTGCAGCGGGACCGGCAAATGCCCGCAGTGTCGCGGGCAGACCGGAAGCGTGACGTCGAATCAGAAATGCCCAAGCTGCCAGGGCATTCCCAAAGGCGTCAACGCGACGGTGGCCCAGACCGCGCTGGTCAAGCTCTGTCAAGAAACGCGGGAGTTTCTGCAGAAAGCCGTCTCCTGTGAAGAAGCCTTCGCCGCCGCCCTGAAGGAGGAGTCGCCGGAGCGCAGGCTGGCAGCCTTGAACGCCTGCCTGGCCCAATACGAGGGCGCGCTCACCCTCCCCAAAGTGCTCGAGGCGCGCGACGCGCTCACCCAGAATGTGGCCCAGCTTGATCAGCAGCGCGAGGAGCAGGCGCGTCTCCGGACGGTGCAGGCGGAGGAGCAGGCGGCTCAGCGGCAGCAGCTGGCCGATCAGCACCGCGAACTGCTGAGCGTAATCCGAAGCACGCCCTCGAAAACCGCCGCGCTGATCGAGATCCGCAACTTCCTGTCGGAGAATCCCCAGACGCCGGTGCTTGTCGAAGCGCGGCTGCTGACGGCGGAGATCGAGCAAGCCCTGGCCGCCGAGGCGAACGCCAAGGTGCGGAACCGCTATGTGGTGATCGGCTGTGGCTCGGTCATCGGCCTCGCGTTTCTCGCCTGGATCGTCAGTTGCATCAAGATCGCCCGTCCCAAAGAGATCGTCATTGCCCAGCAAGCTCCGCCGCGCGACAACACGCCCCGGAAAATTCCGTCTCATGCGGCCGCACAGCGGGCGCAGCAACTTCCGGTCTTGCAGCCCAAGCGGTTGACGACCCCTCCGGAGTGGGAGGCGGCCTGCCCCGAATGCGGCGCCCTGCTGGAGTGCCCCGAGGACATCTGTGAAATGGACGTCTTCTGTTCGGTCTGCCGCAAGCCGTTTCACGTCAACTGAGGCGGAGCCGGCCTGGCCCTCGCGGGACATCCGTTTGACGGACACCGGCCGTTCCTGTTAACCTTAAACGATAAAAAGGGAGGTTGCGATGGAGGGTGTTCTGAAGATGGCTCTCGTGTGCGGACTCGGGTGCGCCACGCTGACGGGATGCGACAAGCTCGCGTCCGGATTCCAAAGCGGACCGGCGGCCCCGGCCCAAGCTGGCGTGCATGTGGCGGAGCTGAACGACGCCACGTTCGGGGCTCAGCCCGCCCAGGGCGTGATGCTGGTCGACTTCTGGGCCCCGTGGTGCGGCCCGTGCCGCACGCAGGGTCCGATCCTCGAGAAAGCGGCCGCGCAGATCGGTGCCTCGGCGAAGGTCTTCAAGGTCAACGTCGACAACGCGCCCGAGACCGCGCAGAAGTACGGCGTCGGCAGCATCCCGACGCTGATCGTTTTCAAGGACGGCAAGCCCGTCAAGCAGTTCGTCGGGGTCACCCAGGCCGACGAGCTGGTCGCCGCGGTCAAAGCCGCCCAGTGAGTGTCGGACCGGAGCGTGGCTGCGCCCCTGCGGCCGGCCCCGCTCCGCGAGTCTTCGCGCGCCTTCTCGGGTTGAGGGGCGCCTGTCGTTTGATGTGTCGTATGACCGGATAAAATCCACAAGGAGTTCATCATGATCCGCATGCTTTCGCTGTTCGCCCTCGCGTCGTTCGCCGTTCACGCCGCCACCGAGGCCCCGCAGGCCGTTCCGGCCGAGACGCCAGACATGAAGCCGCTCTTCAACGGCAAGGACCTGACCGGCTGGGACGGAGATCCCAAGCTGTGGTCGGTGAAGGACGGCGCGATCCATGGCGAAACCACGCCCGAAAACCCGGCCAAGGGTAACACGTTCCTGATCTGGAAAGACGGCACGACTCAGGACTTCGAGCTCCGGCTCTCCTTCCGCTGCAACGCCTCGAACAATTCCGGCATCCAGTATCGCTCGAAGCGGCTCGACGCCAAGCCCGGCGATCAGAACCGGTGGCGCCTGAAGGGGTACCAGCACGAGATCCGCAACGAGAACAAGATGCCGAACGTCTCCGGTTTCATATACGACGAGGGCGGCAAGCGCAAGCGCATCTGCCTCGCGGGCGAAAAGGCGGTCTGGAACCCGGACGGCACCAAGAAGGTCGAGGCGACGCTGATCACGCCTGAAGAATTCGCGAAGCTGATGAAGATCGACCAGTGGAATGACGTGGTGATCATCGCCAAAGGCAACCACATTCAGCACTACCTCAACGGGCGGCTGACGCTCGACTTCACCGACAACGACCCGCAGCTGGCGCTGCTCGACGGCCTCCTCGGCCTGCAGATCCACGGCGGCAAACCGATGTGGACGGAGTTCAAAGACATCCGCATCAAAGCGCTGAAGTAATCCGAGAGGGCTTCTGCCATGCGTGTCGCTCCCGTCTCCCTTTTTCTCGGCACCGTGCTCGCGCTCCAGCTGGGCTTCGCCGCGGAGCCGGGCCCGGCCCCGCGGCCGCTGACCGACTGCGTCGCGCAGGCGTGGGAGGTGACGTGGCAGCGCTTCTACCTGCCGCGCACCCATCTCTTCTACGACTACCTGACCAGCTACGAGCCCGGCAAAGAGCTGGCCCACCTGCCGACCGTGGCGGAGATCCGGCGGCAGGACCCGAACGAGTGCGGCTACGGCACCGGCATGGAGGACGGCATGATCTCCGCCGGCGTCATGCTCTCGCTCATCGTCGACCGCTACGCCGTGACGCAGGAAGAGCTGCTGCGCGCGCGCGCTTATGACGTTTACCAGGGCGTCCGCCTCTGCACCACGGCGCATGGCGTCACCGGCTTCGTGGCGCGCGCCGTGAGCCACGAAGACCTGACGAGCATCTACCCCAACACCTCGCGCGACCAGTATACGCACGCGGTGCACGGCCTGTGGCACTACGCGCACAGTCCGCTGTGCGCGGCCGACACGAAGAAAGAGATCGGCCAGCTGCTCGCCGCCATTGCCGACCGTATGACGCGCACCGTCGTGCCCGAAAACGACTACGATTCGCTGCGCGCCGACGGCACGCGCGACACGCGCGGCATCAGCCGCATGTGGCGCGTCATGGGTCACGAGGCGGCGCGCCTGCCGATGATCTACGCGGCGGCGTGGGACCTCACCGGCCGCGCGGAGTACCGCGACCTCTACCGCAAATATGTGGCCGAGGCGGTCGCGCAGTCGCAGAGCGTCGACGGCCGCCAGCCCACCTACGCGCTGCTGCAGATGCAGGGCTCGCTGGAGCTGCTGGAGGCGCTGGAGCAAGACCCGGCGCTCAAGCGGCAGATGCGAGAGGTCATGGCGTCGCTCTCCCAGCGCTGCGCCGACCGCGCGCGCAACGTCGACCGCGCCGCGGCCGGGCTCGACTTCACCGCGCTCTGCGGCGACTGGCGCACGACCGAAGCGCTCGCCTGGAAAGGCTCCTACCGCAAGGTCTGGTACAACATCCGCGAGGCCGGCGAAGCCGCGCTGACGCAGCTCATGGATCCGGTCACGCCCTACCCCGCTGAGCAGCAGGAGCTGCTGCGCCGCGCCCTCACGCGGCTCGACTATTCCAAAGTCTCCAGCTGCGGCATCTTCGACCTGCAGGGCGCCTACTGGAAGGCCCGCCGGCGCGGCCTGTTCGGCGAATGACATGAGGCGCGCCTTGATCCACACTTCATGAAGTGTGGATCAAAGCCGCCCGGCCTCTCCGCTGAACGGGAGTCCGGTCCTTTTTAAGACATCGGCTCCGGCAGACGTATAGAGGATGTCAACGGCATGAGGCCGGAAAGGAGCTCGAAATGAAACGATGGATCGGGTTTGCGGTTTGCTGCGCGTGGAGCTTGGCATTTGGACTGTCGGTTCCGGTGCCGCCCCCGGACGACCCCGGGCGCTTCCCGCGCCTGATCTTGCCCCCGCCCGCGCAGCAGCAGGCGGGCGACCCCATGCAGACCCGCGAGATGTCGGTGACCGCGCGCATCAGCGGTCTCTTCGCCGAGGTCGAGACCACGCTCTCGTTCTATAACCCGAACGCGCGCCCGCTCGAAGGCGAGCTGGTCTTTCCTCTGCCGGACGGCGCGGCCGTCTGCGGCTACGCCCTCGACGTGAACGGGCAGCTCGTGGACGGCGTGGTCGTCAAGAAGGAGAAGGCGCGCGTGGCCTTTGAAACCGAGACGCGCCGCCGGGTCGACCCCGGCCTCGTGGAGTACGTGAAGGGCAACGTCTACCGCACGCGCATCTATCCGCTGCCGCCGAAAGCCGCGCGCACCGTTCGCCTGCGCTACGTCACCGAGCTCGCCTCCGACGCCCGCGGCGACGCCGCGCTGCACCTGCCGCTGCCGCGCGACACGGTCGGCACCCTGAACGTGCGCATCGAGGTCGCGCGCGGCACGGTCCCGCCGGAAGTCGGCGGCTTCGGCAACCTGCGCTTCGCCCAGATGCGCGATGTCTGGCTCGCGGAAACCTCGCTGCGCGACACCCGGCCCGGCCAGGACATCCTCGTGGCCTTGCCGCGTCTGCCCGCCACCGTGGCGGCCGTGGAGCGCGACCCCGCCTCGGGCGAGATCTACTTCTCTGTCAGCGACGTCCGTCCCCCCGCAGCGGCCAACCCTCCGGCGAGGCCCGTGCTCGCGATCGCCTGGGACGCCTCCGGCAGCCGCGACGGCGTCGCGATCACCCAAGAGCTGGCTTTCCTCGAAGCGCTCGGCCGCGCGGCGAAAACCGAGCGCTTCCGCCTCCTGGTCTTCCGCGACGCGCCGGAAGCCGAGCGCAGCTTCGCCTCTTTCGCCGAGTTGCGGGCAGCGCTCGAAGCGCTCCGCTGCGACGGCGGCACCGATTTCTCGGCCCTGGCTCGCGCCTTGCCGTCCGACACGCCCTGGCTGCTCTTCACCGACGGCTTGGACACGCTGTCCGGCGACGCGCTGTCGTTTGCGGGACGGCGCGTCACCGCCGTCGTTTCGCAGAGCGTCGGCGACCGCGAAAGCCTGCGTCAGGCCTGCGGCGACGCCGGCGGCTGCGTGATCGACCTGCAGCGGCTCGGCACGGCGGAGGCCGTCTCCTTGGCGCTCGCGCCGCCGCGCCGCGTCGCGGGCCTGCAAGGCACGGGCCTGGCCGCCGTGCAATGCGCGGGCGCGGTCGCTGCGGGCCGCGTCGCGTTGACCGGGCGGCTCACCGCCGACAGCGCCGACGTGCGCGTCACCTACTCGGACGGGACGCTCTCTGATCTCGTGACGCTGCGCAAGGCCGACGCCGCCGAAGGCCGACTGCTCGCGACCGCCTGGGGCGCCGGGCGCGTCCTGCGCCTCGCGCCGCAGGCCGACCGACACGAAGAGGCCCTGCTGGACCTGGGCCGGCGCTTCGGTCTTGTCAGCCCGGCGACCTCGCTGCTGGTGCTCGAATCGCTCGACCAATACCTGCGCCACGACGTGGAGCCGCCCGCCATGCTGGCCGAGATGCGCCGCCAATGGCACGACGCGCGGGCGCGCGCCAGCAAGGAGCAGGCGATCGCCAAGCGCTCCAAGCTGGAGACGGTGGTGGCCCTGTGGCAGACGCGCGTGGCGTGGTGGGAGCAGACGTTCAACGTGCCGAAAGATTTCCGCTGGAAAGAAGCGCTTCCGGCGGCTACTGGCGGCGCCGCCTCAAGCGGTCTTTTCCATTCGCTGGCCCGTCGTTTCAAGAGCGCGGCGGCCGCGGACGCCTACAGCAGTGAAGTCCATGTGAACGTGGCCGAAGAGCGGCTCCTGCCGGCCGCCGCGCCCGCACCGGCGAGCGCGGCTGAAGCCAAGAAGGAGGCCTCGGCCGACGGGGCTGCGGACGCCTCGATCCAAGTGGCGGCCTGGAATCCCGACACGCCCTACCTCAAGCGCCTGAAAGCCGCCGCGCCCGCCGAGCGCGAGGCCGTCTACGCCGAGCAGCGCAAGACGTCCGGCGCAAGCCCGGCCTTCTATCTCGACTGCGCCGACTTCCTGCTGCGCGAAGGCGACGCGGCCGCCGGCCTGCGCGTGCTCTCCAATCTGGCCGAGCTGCGCATCGAAGACGCCGCCCTGCTGCGCGTGCTGGCATGGCGCCTGCAACAGGCGGGCGCGCTCGACCGCGCCGTCGTGGTGCTGCGCCGCGTGACGCGGCTGCGCCCCGAAGATCCGCAGAGCTGGCGCGATCTGGCGCTGGCGCTCGCCGAGCGCGGCAAAGCCGGGCGCGCGGCGGCCGACCTCGAAGAGGCCATGGCCCTCTTCGACAAGGTGATCTTCGGCACCTGGAACCGCACCGCCGAGATCGAGATCACCGCGCTCGAAGAGCTGAACGCCCTGCTCGCCTGGATCGAGCGGGCCGAGTGGACGGGCACCCAGCGACCGGAGGGGGTGGCGCTGGACCCGCGACTGCGCAAGAACCTCGACGTCGACGTGCGGATCTCGCTGGCGTGGGACGCCGACGCCACGGACGTCGACCTGCACGTGCTGGAGCCGACCGGCGAGGAAGCCTTCTTCAGCCACAACCGGACGCACATCGGCGGTCTGGTCTCGCGCGACATCACGGACGGCTACGGCCCCGAGGAGTATCTGGTGCGCCGCGCGTTCGCCGGTGTCTATACGGTGAAGGCCAAGTACTACGGCTCGCGCCAGCAGACGGTCATCGGTCCCGCGACCTTGACCGCGACGGTCTTCACCGACTGGGGCCGCGCGACGGAACGCAAACAGACGCTGACGCTGCGGCTCGACAAGCCCCACGACATCGTGGACCTCGGACGCGTCACCATCGGCGGCGGCCAAAGCACAACGGCCGAAGCGGAGCCGGCCCCTCTCCGGAAGGATGCGGAAGCCGCGTTCGAGGCGCTGCGCGTCGGCCTGACGGCCCGGGAGGTCGAGGCGGCCCTCGGTCCGGCGGCGGCCAAGAGCGGCAGCGCGTCCGACGAAGTCTGGACCTATCGGCGCGGCGAGCGCACGTGGCGGGTGACCTTCCGCCTGCCGGAGAAGCGGCTGCAGCGCGTGGCGGAGGTTCTGCCCGGCAACGCCGAGCTGATCGTCGTGCAGTGAAGACGGTTCAGCGCGACTCGAGCGTCAGCCGGTATTCGCCCGCCGGCAACACGAGGCTGCCGTCCGGCTTCAGCGAGATCTCGCGCGCCCCCGAGAGCCGTTCGCACCCGATCACCTTGCCGAGCTTCAGCGCGAAGGAGACGGGGCGCTCGATCAGCCGCGAGACGACCGGCAGGTTGTCGATGTTCATGTAGCGGTTGGCCATGTGGCGGAAGGTTTTGGCGCCGGCCGGGTCGTTGACATATTTCTGGTCCGCGAAGAGCCAGAGGTGCCACCGGTTCGGCGCTTCTTTGCGCAGATAGTAGCTGCCTGTGCCGTCGCACGACACCGCGCAGGAGTTGCCCCGGCCGGAAATCGTCTCCAGCCGCGCGAGGTCCGGGACCCGAAGGTCGGTGGAGGCCGCATAGCGGAGCACGCGGCCGTCAGCGGGATCATAGAACGTCACGTTCGAGGGCTTGCGCCGGATCGCGAACCCCGGGCCGGTCCATGCCTCGTCCGTCCGCTTCAGCGCGTCCTCGGCGAAGTCGCTCCTGAAGATGTCGCCGGCCGCCGCGAAGGCCGCCGCCTTGTTCGGCGTGTGCTCAATGTTCAGGTAGTGAATCAGCCAGCCGGGGTTGTAAGCGGCCACGGCGGCGGGCGTATAGGTGAAGAACGCCGCCATCTGGATGTCGGCGCAGCGGAAGTCTGCGGCGAACGCGCCCGCGACATAGCCGTCCAGCGAGCTGCTGGCGCCGAACTCGTAGACGATTTTGGACAGCCCGTCGAAGCGCTGCTCCCGATGGCGCGTCAGCCACGCGCTCGCGTCGTCCAGAAAGTTGTTCCAGTCGGTGTTGCCGCCGTCGAAGAGCCCGGTCGCGTTCCAGTAGGCCACCACGTTGACCGCCTGCACGCCGCTGCGGGTCAGCGCCTGCGCGATGACGGGCTGCTGCACCTCGTACTCGATGTGCGACTTGACGACGCCCTTGGGGAAGGCCTCGTCGACGACCGGCCACAGCGCGGCGAAGTAGCGCTTCAGGAGCTCGGCTTTGAAGTGCGGCAGGATCTCCTGGCGCGTCGCGCCGGGCTTCTTCTGCTCGGCTTTCCAACCCGCCGCGAAGGCCTCGTACAGGGCTTTGAGATAGCGGGGCTGCTCGCCCTGTGCCCACACCGCCGAACCCATGGGGCGCTCGCCGTCGATCGCCGCCTCCGTCACGTACTTGGGCTCGTTGGTCAGCTCGATGACGACGATATGCGGATACTCGCAGAGCCGCTTCTTCGTGTAACCGTTGGGATGGTTGAACAGGCCGCGCAGGTAGCGCTGCTGGCAGGCGAGTGCCTCTGGATGCCAGAGGATCGCGTCTTTGGAGAAATAGTTGCTGAAGCCGAAGGCGGGCTGCTGCGTCAGGTCCCAGTAGGCGTAGTTCTCGGAGAGGTTCTTTTCGTTCTCGACGGTGTTCCACCAGACGGTCGGCGTCAGCATCAGGAAGAGTCCCAGCCGGTACGACTGCTCGACCAGATAGTCGAACGCCCTCAGATGGTCGTTGTCGATCAGGTTGCCCTGGTTGTCCGTGATCTCGCGGTCGTAGAGATGCACGCGGATGAAATCGACGCCCATCAGCTTCAGCTGCGCGAGATCCGTGTCGATCGCCGTCCTGAGGTCGACGCCGGCTTGCCGGATGTTGACGAAGTTGTGATTGAAGGGCGCGAGGTAGTTGACGCCCCACAGCTTGACCTTGCGGCCGTCCTGATCGACGATCACCGCGTCTTTCACCGCGAACGGCGCTTTGTACGGAAAGGGCACGGTCTCGGCGAAGAGCGCCGACGCCAGAAGCCCGGCGACAAGCGTGTATTGCAGGGGGTTTTTCATAAGTTGTCTCCGTGTCTGGGGCGTCTTCCGGCCCTTCAGCGCGTTGGTTCAGCGGGCAGCTCGCCGGGCACCGGCGGGCGGTGGCGCGGGATCTCTCCTTTGAAGTCGCCCAGGCTGGGCCACTGCAGGCGGCCGTCGAGGTCCACCTCCGCCACGATGACGCTGCCCCACGTCTCGGCCTTGGCCAACGGTTGGCCGGCGTGATCGAAGACGGCGGTGATCATCCAGTTGCGCGCGGGGTCCTCGTAGGTGCTGCTGACGAGGTAGACCTGGTTCTCGCAGGCGCGGGCGCTGGCCAGCAGGGGGTTGCAGCCCCAGACGGGCCAGGCGATCACCTCCGCCCCGCGGTTGGTCAGTTCGCGGGCGACCTCGGGGAAGAAGCCGTCGTAGCAGACCATCAGGCCGACCTTGCCGAAGCGGGTCTGGAAGACGGGGTAGTCGCTGCCGGGCGTCACGCCCCGCTCGACCTCGCTGCGCGGCAGCGCCACCTTGCGGTACTTTCCGGCCAGCGTGCCGTCGGGCGCAATCAGCGCGGCCACGTTGTAGATGAGCGGCCCGTCGCGCTCGACCAGCCCCGCGACGATGTAGAGGCTGTGCTGTTTGGCCAACCCGCCGAAGTAGGCGGTGGAGGGGCCGGGAACAGGCTCGGCGCACTCGGTTTCGCTCCGGCCCGAAAAGGCCGAGGTCAGCACCTCCGGCAGGACCACGAGGTCGGCCTTCCGGCGACCGGCCTCGGCGATGAGCGGCGCGAAGAGGCGGCAGTTGTCCAGCGGCGTTGCGCCGCCGTGCGGCCGGAAGTGCACGGCGGCGAGCCGGACCTTGCGCCCCGCGGGGGCGGCGGTCTCGGCCAGCGAGACGCCGCTCCACTCCACGCGGCCCTGCGGCGCCCACTGCAGGTGCAGCGCGAGCACCGCGCGGGTCGCCTTCAGCGGGGCGCGGTAGGTGCCCGCGACCTCGGTCCAGCCCGCCGCGTCCGTGGCGCGGTCGGCCGGAAACTCGGGCTCGGCCGTCGGCCGCCAGCCGACGAGCACGCCGCTGGGACCGGGCTCCTCGGTCGGCACCGGCTTTCCCGCGTCGTCCTGCCACACGATCCGAGCGTAGGCCGAGCGCCGGGGAATCGGTACCCGCTCGACGCGGCGGAAAGCCGTGAAGCGGTAATGCTGCCCGCCTTTGACGGGGAGCGTCTTCTGCCACAGGCCCGACAGCCCCTCGCGGCCGTCGGCGCGGATGACGAGCCGCGCCCCGTTGTCGCGGCCGCCCTGCGGCTCGACGCTGAACGCCGGCGCGATCTCCTCGCGCGGACTGGCGGGGCTCCAGCCCTCCGCGGTCTGCCCGTCCGCCAGGACGGGCCCGCACAGCAGCTGAACGAGGATTCCGCCGATGACCCTGTGAAGCGTGTGTGTCTTCATAACCCGTCCGCGCCTTTCGCTTCGGTCACGGCGCCCGCGCGCCATGAACCCGCAGCGTTATTCTCGGGAGTAGACACGCACATAGTCAATCTCGAAGTCGCGCGGATAGGGCATGTGCGGGTCGGTCGCGCCGGCCCACTCCGGGAACGCGCCTTGGTAGAGGCCGAGCAGGATGAACATTTTTTCCTTGGGGGTCGCGCCTGTGTAGGTGCGGATCTTCTGTCCGTCCAGATACCAGTCGAGCACGCCCTCGCGCCACTCCAGCGCCCACACGTGGAACTCCTTGGAGGCATCGAAGGCCGTCGTATACTCGTGTTGGCCGTTCTGGGTGAAGTGCACGTTGAAATCGTTCTTGAAGCGGTGCGCCTCATCGCCCAACTTCTCGAAGATGTCGATCTCGACGAGGCCGTCGCCGACCTTGCCGCGGCGTCCTTCCGGAGAATATTCCTGCTTGTTCGGATCGGTCTGCAAGAGCCAGAAGGCGCTGTGCAAGCCGGAGCCCATCGGCATGCGGCAGCGGATCTCGAACCACCCGTACTTCTGCGCGAACTTGTCGAGGACCTGCACGTCGTTGGTCGTCGCGCCGAAGCGGTGGTCGGAGGTCTGGATCGAGCTCACGCAGCGCTGCGTCCGGTTCGTGCGGAACGGCAGCTGTTCGTCGAGGCGGAGTTTGAGGAGACCGTCCTGAATCACATAGTGCGCGGCCGGATCCATCCAGCGGCTCTCTTTGCCGAGCCGCCGGAACCACGCTTTCCGGCCGGAGCGGTAGCCCGCGAACCAGTTGAGGTCGCTCAGCTGGGGACGGTCGAACTCGTCGTGGAAGGTCAGCCGCCACCCCGGCTTCTCCAGCGGCGGGACCGGCGCATCCGCCGCCAGCCCGGCCAGCAGAGGGGTGAGACAACAGGCGAACAACAGCGCGTTCTTTTGCATGGCGTTCCTTTCTAGTTGACCCGGATCAGCGTGCCTGTGTTCGGAAAGGCGACCACGGCAAACCATCCCAAGTACCCGTTTTGAGCCGACAGCGGAGAGAGCGGCGCGGCCGTGCTGACCGCTTCTGATGTTCCAACCGTTGTTCCGACCACGCTCCACTGGCCGGCGTTGTCGCAGCGGTAGAGACGGACGCCATCCGTCGGATGCACGGCCGTGCGGTCGATCCGCACCCGGAGGCGGACCGATCCGAACGAAACCGTCATCGGCAGCCGCCACACGCCGATGATCTTACCGTTGTTATGGGACGGGACTCCAGCAGGAATATCGTCGCGGTCGGTCGCATAGAGTTCGCCGCGGAGATAGCCCTCCGAGGCGATTCCCGTGAAGGAGAGGCGGATGCTGTTCACCAAGTCGTTGTTGGCCTCGAAGGGTGCCGTGCCTTGTCCGCGCTCCGGCAAGGCGGGGCTCAGCCAAGCCCGCGGATAGCGGAGTCGGCCCTTGTTTACGGCGTACCAGCCGTTGGTGCCGTTCGCGCCGTTGGCGAGTGCGTTTGTGGCATAAATGAAATCGGTGAGGTTGAGGTCGTTGGCCGCGCCGCCGCCATCGGCGATGATGAGCCCGTTGTTGATGACGACCGGCGTGGTGTCTGCGACGGCGAAGTGTCCCCAGCCGCGCAGCATGCCGCTGCCGGACTCCGCTTCGCGGACCACCAGTTTGGACCCCGTGGCCATGCTGATGGTGCCGCCCTGGAAGAGCAGGCTCCCCTCGCCGAACTTGCCGATGCGCAACGTCTGGTTCGCCGCCTCGGAGACCCAGCCCGCCTGAAGCAGATAGCGACCGATTGAATTCGTCTCCTGGCCCACGGAGAGCCAGTTCGCCAGCGCATTCGTACCGCCGACCTGCACGTACTCGCCAAAGCCCCTGTTGCCGCAATAAAATACATGGCCCACGCCCAGGTATCCGCCCCGATTGGTATAGGTCCCGCCGGAGCCTGCGGCATAGGCGAGGGTGAGGCTGCCGGGGGTCGTTACGGTCCCCCCGACTTGGAACAGGCACCCCGTGCCCGAGTCTCCGATGCGGAGATACGAGGCTCCCAGCCAACTGTTGGTCATCACGACGGCGCCTCTGATCGCCGCGCCCGCGCCGACGGTCACCGGCCCGTTGGTCACCACGGCCGAACCGCCGTCCACGATGCGCAGCAGCCCGTTCCAGGCGTTTCCGACCGTCAAGAAATCGGAGTTCGTCATCGCCCCTGCGATCTGAAGGTGGCCGCAGTACTGGGTGCCGACGTTCGACTCGCTCAGCGCCAAGCTTTTGACCACGCAGGCCTCGCCGGCCAGGATCTGCACGGGAGCCGTCTCCCGCGTCCGCGTGATGGAGACCGAATTCGCCGCCGTCGGACTCCCGGCCGGCAGTCCGCCCCAGTTCGCCCCCGTGTGCCAATACCCGTCCGCAGGCGGCTCCAGCCACCATTTGTCCGCAGCCTGCACATCTGTCGAGGTTGTCGCCACGGCCAGCGCCGCCAGTGTCAAACGAATGTGTTTCATCTCCGTCTCCTCGTTTCCGACCGAAAACCCCTCGCTCTTTTCGAGGACCACTTTACACGCTGTGCTTTGTGTCCTGAAGTCAGATTTGCGCAATATTTCTATCAGAAAAACGAACTTTGTTTTGCCGGACGACACCGAACCTGCTGTAATGCGGCCATGCCTGCCATCCGTACACGCATGCCCCACGTCGTTCTGTGGCTGCCGACGTCCATCAAAGCGTGCCGCGAGATCCTGCGCGGCGTGCTCCAGTACGTGCATTTCCACGGCCCTTGGGCCGTGCATCTCATCGACGAGCTCCGCGTAAAAAAGAAGCTGTTCGATCCGGTCGCCTGGGGCTGCACGGGGATGATCGTCGACATGCGCGACCGTGCGCAGGCCGAACGGCTTCTGGCCGCCGGCGTGCCGGCCGTGCTCTCGCATGTCCCCGATGACGTGCTGGCCGCGAAGCACCCCCTTTCGGGGCGGTGTCGCCTGCAGTGCGAAAACGGCCTGATCGGGACCCGAGCGGCCGAGCACCTGCTTGAGCGCCGCTTCCGCCACTTCGCTTTTGTCGGCGACGTCCAGGGCGTCTCATGGTCCGAGGCCCGGAGGGACGCCTTCTGCCGGCGGCTGGCCAAAGCAGGGTATTCCTGTACGGTCTATCCGCGTCTATCCCCGTCGGAGCGGGAAGACTTCTCCCAGGAGCAGGCCAAGCTTTGCGGCTGGTTGAGAGCCCTGCCGAAACCGGTCGCGCTTTTCGCGGCGAACGATGCGCGGGCGCGGCAGGTGCTGGACTCGTGCCTCAAGACCGACTCGCTCGTGCCGCAAGATATCGCCGTGCTCGGCGTCGACAACGACGAGCTGATCTGCGAGACGGCGCATCCGCAACTCTCGAGCATCCAGATGACCACCGAGCGGGCGGGGTTCGAAGCGGCACGGGCGCTCGACGCCCTGATGCGCGAAACGGCGCCGGCCCGACGGCGCCCGACGGTGATCCCTTTCGGGTTTTCACATCTGGTGACGCGCCGGTCGACCGAGACCGTGCAGATCGCCGACGTGTTAGTCGCACGCGCGGTCGAGTTCATCCGCATCAACGCCGGCATCGTCGTGACCGTCGAGGATCTTGTCCGCCACCTGCATGTCTCGCGCCGTTGGCTGGAAAAGCGGTTCAAAGCCCACATGGGACGCACCGTGTACGCCGAGATCCTGCGCATCCGGCTGGAGCGCGTCCAAACGCTGCTGCGGGAGTCGTCCGAGCCGATTGAGGAAATTGCCGACGCCTGCGGGTTCGCCAGCGCCAGCCACCTCGGCACGCAGTTCCGCCGGCATTTCGACACGACTCCGGCCGCCTACCGCCGCCGTGTCCGCACCGGCGGCCTCAATCCTTGAGCGCGGCTGCCGGCCCGGACCGTCGCTGCGGCTGCCGAACGGCGATAATAACTGCACGACATCCATCGGTTTTCCGCTCCCCGCCTTTGTCCGTTTTGTTATACTGCCCAACATGAAGAACACGCCTTATCAGACTTTTCAAGACGCGTTGCGGACCACGGGGCGCTACGTCACGGCGCCTGATAACCGGCCAGCTGAGCCCGCGCGCATCAACAGCCTCAACTCGTTCCGCTACGCGGGGACCATCATCCGCATCGTCTCGCGGTGCGCGCTCAGGAACGCCCGCAAGCGGTTCGACTACGAGGACTGGGGCGAGATCTGCATGGACTCCGTCTCTTTCGCCGAGCGCCTGGGAGCGGAGGTCACTTTCGAGGGCTTCGAACAGCGGGCCGCTTATGACGGGCCGGTCGTCTACGTCTCGAACCACATGAGCACGCTGGAGACCATGGTTTTCCCGACCACGCTCCTCTCCTTCGGCAAGCTGGCGATCGTGCTCAAAGAGAGCCTGACCCGGATTCCTTACGTGGGCGCGGCCGCACTGGCCGTTGGCTCGATCGCGGTGACGCGCAAGAACGCGCGCGAGGACCTCAAGACGGTGCTCGAAGAGGGCGCGAAGCGGATCGCCGACGGACACTCGGTCCTGCTCTTCCCGCAGGGCACGCGGCAGGCGGTCTTCGACGGCAAGAAGTTCAATTCGCTCGGCTCGAAGCTGGCCGAGCGCGCCGGCGTGCCGCTCGTGCCCATAGCCGTGAAGACCGACATCCTGCAGACCGGCAAGTGGATCAAGGACTTCGGACAGGTCGACCCCTCCAAACCGCTGCGCTTCGCCTGCGGGCCCGTGCTGCCCGCCGCGCTCGGCGCGCGCAAAACGCACGAGCAGAGCGTGGCGTTCATCGAATCCAAGATCCGGGAGTGGGGCATGCCGGTCGCCGAAGGCGGCGACACCGCGGAGGCCTGATCGGCCGGTCGCCGCGCGCCGCCGCTTACTCCGCGAGGGTGACGGCGGAGCCGTCCGTCATCAGCGTGCAGAGCTCTTCGATGTCGGCGTTGCTGAAGCGGATGCGGCCCTCTTCGGAGGTGCGGCCGAGCAGCGCGTCGTTCCACGTGCCGTGCAGCCCCAGCCCCTTCACTTCGGGCGTCTCCCCCGTGGCCGACAGCGTGACCCAGCGCGTGCCCAAGATGTTCTGCGGGTTGCCGAACTCGACCTCGCCGTGTTGCGGCGTGCGGTACGAGGGCTTCTTCACGCGGTTGCGGATCAGATACGTGCCCGCCGGCGCGTATTCGGACTTGCAGAGCCCGATCTCGTAGCGCTTGAAGAACTGGCCGTTCAGCGTGAGCACCGCGCTGCTGGCCCGCTTGAAGACGGTCAATTCGAAGACCGGCGTCTGCAGCACCCAGATCTCGCGTCCGATGCGCAGCAGCTCGGGCTTGTCGATGCCGTTGGCTTTAAGCAGATAGTCCTGCGTGTTGCCGTAGCGCTTCGCGAGTTTGCCGATCAGGTCGCCCGCGGCGATGCGGTGGCGCGCTTTCTCCGGCATGGCGCGGTCGCCGAACACCAGCGCCGTATTGAGACCGCCGATCTTGCGTTCCACGAACGCGCGCACCTCGTCCGCGTCCGGCCGCAGCCGGACCTCCTGCAAGACCAGGCGCGCGTTGACCCAATCGTCCGCCGACTCGTATTCGGCGGCCTTGTCCAAGAGCTTGCGGACCTCGGGAGATTGGACTTTGGCCGGTGACGCGTCCTTCGCAGCGGTTGGCGAAACGCCGCCGGCGTGGCCGGCGACCGGCGCCGCGGCCGCCTGTCCCTCCGCCTCGGCCGTGGCCGCCTTCTGTCTGGAGGAAAGGAAGTGCCGCCACAGGGAGAGGCGCTCGGGAGCGGCCTTCTGCGCCTCTTCCGGCAGGCGGTAGCGGGTCTGCCCCACGCCGCCCTCGGCGGCGGACTCGGCGGCGGGCTCGTCCGCGCAGCCGCGGAAGAAAACCGTCCCCAGAACACCCAGCAGGACCAGCGCGGCCACGCCCCAGAACTTGCCGAAGGGCAAACCTGGGCGCTCGTCGAACTCGATTCCATAGGAGCCGCGCTGCAGGGCCATATCCACACCCTCCGCAAATCAGAAAAACCGTTGAGGAGCCGGGGAGGCAGGAGGCGGATGCCTCCTGCGGCCTAACGGTGCTCCGACATTTTCTCCAGCATTTCCCGGACCGCCTGCTCCATCCCCACAAAGAGCGCGCGGCAAACGATGCTGTGACCGATATTGAGCGTGTCGAGGTGCGGGATCTTGAGGATCGGCCCGATGTTGTCGAGGCTGAGCCCGTGGCCGGCATTGACCTTGAGTCCCAGCTCGTGCGCCCGCTTGGCGGCTGCGATCAGGCGGCCCAGCTCCAGCTCGCGCTCCGAGCGGGTGTGCTCGGCGTAGGCGCCGGTGTGCAGCTCGATGTACGGCGCGCCGATCTCGGCGGAGGCCTCGACCTGACGGAGGTCCGGGTCGATGAACATGCTGACGCTGATGCCCGCCTCGCGCAACGACGCAACCACGGGGGCCAGTTCGAGGCGCTGCCCAGCGACGTCCAGCCCGCCTTCGGTGGTCAGCTCCTCGCGGCGCTCCGGCACCATGCAGACCTCATCCGGCTTGACCTCCAGCGCGACCGCCACGATGTCCGGATTGTTGGCCATCTCGAGATTCATGCGCGTGGCCAGCGTTTTGCGGAGCGCATAGACGTCCGCGTCTTGGATGTGGCGGCGGTCCTCGCGCAGATGGATGGTGATGCCGTGCGCGCCGGCTCTCTCGCAGAGCGCGGCCGCCTCCACCAGGCTCGGATAGACGGTGCGCCGCGCTTGGCGCAGCGTGGCGACGTGATCGATGTTGACCCCTAGACGAAACATAAGCCCACTCCTTCTTGAACGTCCAAGTATACCGCACCCGAGGCCTGAGCGTAAACCGTCAATCCGGCCGCAAAGGGGCACGCCGCGCTTCGCCGGACGCGCGTGCCCGGGGTCAAAAGGAAAGCGCCTCGGCGCTACCGCGCGGCTTTCGGCAGAGGGGCCTGTGCCAGCTCTTTGACCAGCGCTTCGAGCACCTGAGTCAGCGCTTGGCTGAAGGCCTGTGCCGCCGCGGTGTCGTCCTGGGCTGCGAGCGCGACGCGCGCCTGCTTCTCCGAGGTGAAGACCACGTTGAGCGTGGAGGACCGCTCTTCCAGCACCAGCAGGCGCAACGACACCACGGCTGCGGGCGCGTCGCCGGAGTAATCAAGGTACAGCTCGCTGACGACGCCCTCCAGGCCCAGCGGCGCGACCGTCCCGCAGCCCGGATCGTACACCGCCGCGAAGAGCCGGGACGCCTCCAGATAGCGCGCGGCCTGCACGCGGATGAGCTCCTGCGGCGCGACCAGCCAGCCGTTGTAGAAGTCTGCGGCATACTCCCCGCCGGCACGCCGCACGATAAACGTGCGGGCGTCGAACGGGGGCAGGGCCCTGAACGGCCGGACCTTGACCGCCGCGAACCCCGGCGACGGGGCGACGGGCTGCGCGGCGCCGGCCTGCGGCACGAACGTGCGCTTTTGGGCCAGCGCCTGGCTTTGGGCGGCCTTGCCGCCGACGCAGCCGGCGAGCAGCCCGGCGAACACCAACATCACGCACGCAAGGGTCTTCATGGTTCTCTCCTCTTTTTCGGCAGCGCCGGAACCGGCGCGGGCTCAGGGCTTGCGGTTCTCCGGCAGCGGCTCAGGCGGCTGGCCGAACAGCAGCGCGGAGGGGTTTACACTCAGATCGTTGACGAGGCGGTCCAAGCCGGCGGACGCGCTGCGCAGATGCTGCAGCAGCTCGGCCAGGGAGCCCTGCTGGGCGACCGCGGTGCGGTTCAGCGTCTGGGCCGTCTGGTTGAGCGACAGGACCGTCTGCCCGATATGCGCGCTGTTGCTGGCGACCACCCCGTTGAAGGTGTCCAACACCGTCCCGGCCCGTTCGGAGACGGCCGTGAGCGAGCGCGTCACCGGCTGGATCTGCGCCTCGATGCCGTCCGCCGAACGCCGGATGCTTGCGACCGTCGCCGTCAAGTCGGAGGGCAGCCGCTCCAGCTCCGGCGCGTCAATGATCTTCTTCAGCGACTGGTTGGTGGCCCGCAGCTCGGCCAAGAGCGCCGTGGCCTCGGCGCTGAGCGCCGCGACATCGGCGTTGCTGAGCTTGTTCTGGAAGAGGTACAGCGTGGCCAGCATCTCGTCGCCCAGCGCCTGGATGTCCACCTGGCTCAGTTTGACGAACACGTCGTCCACCGCCTTCTTGAGCGTCGTCATCATGCTGTTGCTGGCCGGAATATAGGGGTGGTGCGGCTGCCAGGCCGGGGGCTGGACCGCGCTCAGCCCTTTCTCCGGCTGGAAGTAGTCCAGCTCGAGGAAGGCCAGCCCCGTGACGCCGGAGAGCGCGAGTTTGACGCGCAGCCCCTGCGCGACCAGATCGTTCAGGATCGAGGCGGCGCCCTGGCTGCCCAGCAGGCCGAACTTCTCCGGGTCCAGCGCCATGACCACCAGGATCTGGCGGGCGCTGGCGTGCGTCAGCAGCTCGTTCTTGTGGTTGCCGTACTCGCTGTAGACGAAGCCGATGCGCTGAACTTCGCCGACCGGCACGCCGCGGTATTTCACCGGCGAGCCGATGTCCAGCCCGGTGACCGACTCGGTGAAGTAGGTTTCGGCGAGCACGACCTTCTTGTTGAAGACGCGCGCGCCGGCGATGCCGATGACCAGCAGGATCAGCGCGAGTCCCGACAGGACAAAGAACCCGATCTTTGCGTAGTTGGCTTTGTTCTCATTCATAGGTGGCTACTCCCAAAAAGGCGCCGCGGCCGCGGCCGGCTCATTCCGCCTCCGCCTGCCGGTTGAAAAAGGTCCGCACGGCCTCGCAGGGGGGGTGGTCGCGCAAGGCGGCGGGCACGCCTTCGGCGATCAGGCTGCGCGTTTTCTTGTCCAGCATGATGCAGCGGTCCGCGACGGCGAAGATGCTGGGCAGCTCGTGCGTGACCATGACGACCGTCACGCCCTGCGAGTCGCGCATCCGCAGGATCAGGCGGTCGAGCTCCGCTGAGGTCACGGGGTCGAGACCGGCCGAAGGCTCGTCGAGGAACAGGATCTCCGGATCCAGCGCCATGGCGCGCGCGATGGCCGCGCGCTTTTTCATGCCGCCGCTGATGTCGGAGGGGAAATAGGAGGCGTACTCTTTGAGGCCCACCAGCTCCAGCTTCATTTCCGCCACGAGGCAGCGCGCCTCGCGCGGCAAGTCCGTGAAAGACTCCAGCGGCAGGCAGACGTTCTCGAGCAGCGTCATCGAGCCGAAGAGCGCGCCGCTCTGGTAGGTGACACCGAACCGCCGCAGCGCGCGCCGGCGCTCTTCTTCGGTGCCGCCCGAGATGCGGTCGCCCTTCAGGCGGATCTCGCCCTGGAGCGGGGGCGTCAGGCCGATCATGTGTTTGAGCAGCGTGCTCTTGCCGCAGCCGGAGCCGCCCAGGATCACAAACACCTCGCCGCGCCTGACTGTAAAAGACACGTCGTCCAAGACCGGGCTTTCATAGCCGGCCTTCACATGCTCCACTTGGATGACAGTCTCTGCGGACATACGGTCAGACTCCGAGCAGGAAGAACAGGACGGCGAAGATGCCGTCGAACACCGTGATCAGGATCAGGCTCCCCACCACGGCGGCCGTCGCCGCGCAGCCCACGGCATCGGCCGTCCGGCCGGTCTGCAGCCCGTGCGAGCACCCCACGAGGCCCACCAGCAGGCCGAACACGGCGGATTTGAGCAGGCCGAGCAGGATGTTGCTCAGCGTGGTGGCCGCGATGACGTGCTGCCAGTAGGTGGTCGCCGGCACGCCGACAGACAGCAGGACGATCACGCCGCCGAGCAGCCCCGCCATCACGGCGAAGATCGTGAGGAGCGGCATCACGAGGGTGGCGGCGATCACGCGCGGCAGGGCCAGGAAAATGACGGGCGGAAGCCCCAGGGTGACCAGGGCGTCGATCTCTTCGTTGACTTTCATCGTGCCGATCTCGGCGGCGAACGCCGAGCCCGAGCGGCCCGCCAGGATGATCGCCGTGATCAGCGGGCCCAGCTCGCGGAACAAGCCGATGGCGATCAGGTCCGCCACATACACCTCCACGCCGAACTGGCGGAACGAGGCCGCCGACATGAACGCGAGGATCAGGCCCAGCAGGAAGCCGATCAGCAGCGTGATGGGCAGCGCATCGATGCCGGCCCGCTCGAAATGCAGCATCGTGTCGCGCAGCCGCAGCCGTCCAGGCCGGACAACCAACTGGGCGGCCGAAACGGTGAGCTCCCCGAGAAAGGCGAGCTGCTCGCAGATGTCGCGGAAGATCCGCACCACGGCCTGGCCGAGCTGAACCGAGGTGCAGGTGTTCCGGGCCGGATCGGCCAAGCCGGGGTCCTCTCTGAACCGCTCGACGTTGAACAGCGCCCGGGTCCGCGCGACGAAGCCCCGGCCGTCGCGGCAGAAGATATCGAAGCCCTGCAGCATGGAGCGGCGGTACAGCTCCAGAATCAGCGCCTCGCCGGCGCCGTCGCAGGCCTGCACCTCATCCGCGTCGAGGGTCAGCGTCTCCCCCCGGCCGAGACGGTTAAGGTCCGGCATGCACGCGCGCCAGAGCACGGCCACGCTCTCGGCGTCACAGGTTTCTGGAAGTGAGAGATTCATCGGTCACACGGAAGCCCCTGAGGAGCCCGGAAAAGCACGGTCTTCCGGAACGCAGGATTAGGTTACACGTTGCCTCTGTCCGGTTCAAGGTCGCTTTTTGCTCAACGCGTTGCCCGCGAAGCCCGCAGCCCCCTTTTTTGTGGCGGGTTTTTTGAAAAAAGCGCATTCTCCTGTTTGCGCTGGGTCGGAGAATCCGGTATAGTAATTTCTCATTACGGTATGGGCCCTGTATTTCATGCGGGCCGAAACCGATGCAAAATCGAGACGAGGAAACCATGAAAAGAATGTTGTTCGGTTTGGTTTTGGCGGGTATGGTCGTTTTCGGTGCGAGCGCCGCTGAGCAGGTGCGCTGGCCGGTGTGGTTCGCGTTCAACGACACGGAAGACATCGATGTGGTCGGCCTGCGCCTGAATCTTCCCTCCGGGCAATGCGAGCAGGTGACGGGCCTCGACCTCGGCATCATCGGACACTCCGAGTATTTCAACGGCATTCAGATCAACCTGTGGCGCAACGACGTGAAGGACCAGCTCGCGGGCTGGCAGATCGGCTGCTACAACTCGGCGGGCCTCAGCGAAGCCTTCGCCCTGCAGACCGGTTTCTGGAACGAGGCGAAGACCGTCTACGGGCTGCAGGTCGGCCTCGTGAACTTGGCCGATTTCGCCGAAGGGTTCCAGGTCGGCCTGGTCAACCGCACCGAGGGCATGCACGGCTTTCAGGTCGGCCTGATCAACATCATCCGCGACGCGAACGTCCCGTTCTTCCCGCTCGTGAACATCGGTTTCTAAACCGTACGCCGCGGCAGGGCAGTGAACGCAAAGAGCGGCCATACGCGCCGCCTTTGCGTTTTCTGTTTCCGGCGCGCACCGCTTTCCCCCCATCCGTCAAACCGCTTCCTCAGAGGAGTCCACACCATGCTCGTCAAACCGTTCGCCGCTCTGCGGCCCGCCCCGGAAAAGGCCGCCGTGCTGGCCGCCGTCCCCTATGATGTCGTCGACACCGCCGAAGCCCGCGTGCTGGCCGCCGGCAACCCCGACAGCTTCCTGCACGTCTCGCGTCCCGAGATCGACCTGCCCGACAGTATCGACATCCACGACGACGCGGTCTACGCGCAGGGCGTCAAGGCCTTCAAGGACCTCCAGGCGCGCGGCGTGCTGCTCCGCGAAGACGGCGAGCACCTCTACGTCTACCGGCAGATCATGGGCACCCACAGCCAGACGGGCGTGGTGGCCTGCTGCCACATCGACGACTACGCCAACGACATCATCCGCAAGCACGAGAAGACCCGCAAGGACAAGGAAGACGACCGCACGCGCCACTGCCTGGAGCTGAACGCCAACTCGGGCCCGGTCTTCCTCACCTACCGCGACACTCCGGCGCTGGACGCGCGGGTCGCGGAGGTTCAGAAGGGCGCGCCGCTCTATGACTTCACGGCCGTTGACGGCATCCGCCACACCGTGTGGCGCGTCGAAGGCGAGAACGCGCCTTGGGTCGAGGCCTTCCGCAACGTGCCGCTCGCCTACGTCGCGGACGGCCACCACCGCGCCGCCGCCGCCTTCCGCTCGGGCAAGCAGCGCCGCGAGGCCAATCCCGCGCACACCGGCAAGGAGGAGTACAACTGGTTCCTCGCGGTGCTCTTCCCCCAGACCCAGCTGCGCATCCTGCCTTACAACCGCTGCGTCGCCGACCTCAACGGCCTGACGCCGGCGGCCTTTCTTAAGAAGGTCGAAACCGTTTTCAAGACGGCCGTGGCCGACAGCGCCGTCCCGGCCGGCCCGCGCGAGGTGCGCATGTATCTCGACCAGGTGTGGTATTCCCTCACCTGGGAGGATTTCGCGGCGGACCCGGTGGGTCGCCTCGACGTGAGCGTCTTGCAGGACCGCCTGCTCGCGCCGGTGCTGGGCATCGACGATCCGCGCACCAACACGCGCATCTCGTTCGTGGGCGGCATCCGCGGGACGGGCGAGTTGACCAAGCGCGTGGACAGCGGACGTGACGCGGTGGCCTTCTCGATGTATCCGACCACCGTCGAGCAGATGATGGACATCGCCGACGCCGGACAGATCATGCCGCCCAAGAGCACGTGGTTCGAGCCCAAGCTGCGCTCGGGCCTGCTGGTCCACACCCTCGACTGAGGCCTTGAGCCGCCTCCCCTCCTGCAAAAAAAGGGCGCGTTCATCACGAACGCGCCCTTTTTTCGCTTTGTGGCTCCGCGCCTGTGCCTAAGGTTTGCGCTTATGGGTCCTGACGAAGTCCGTGATGCGCGCCAGCGTCTCTGCACTGAGGAAGTGCTCCATGGTGCAGGCGTCTTTCTCGGCCGTCTCCTCCGCGACCTTGAGCAGCAGCAGGAACTCCTTGAGGAGCGTGTGGCGGCTGAGGATCTCACTCGCCGCCTGAGCACCCGGCGGCGTCAGTTCCACCGCGCCGTACGGCTCCTGCGTGACGAACCCCTGCTTTTTAAGCTCCAAGACAGCCTTGATGACGGAGGGCATCTTGACGTGCAGCGCCGCCGCGACGTCGCGCACGCGGGCATGCCCGTTCGCCTGCACCAGCAGGTAGATGGTCTCCAGATAGTCTTCAAGGCTGTTGGTCATGGCGGCCCCCCGGCTCATTTCTTCTTTTCGAAGCCGTTCTCATTGATGATGCGCACGAGCTCGGCCTTCAGCTTGAACGTTTCGGGCACGACGTTGTTGCGCGTCAACACATCGCAGGATTTGCGCAGGCCGACGATGTCGCCTTTGCGGTCCTGCAGTTTCTGCTTGTCCAGGCCCGCCAGCTCGCTGAGGTAGGCGTCGGCCAGCTCGTTGAGCGGCTTCATGTAGGTGTCGGCCTTGTCATAAGAGACGACCTCCAGCAGGCGCTGCAAGGCGGCCGCCTTGTTGGCGTCGCCCGGATTCGCCGCCGCGAACAGCTTCGCCGCGGTCTGCTGGCGCAGCGCCATCACGTCGGCCTCTTTAGCGGCAGGGCCGCCGTGGGTCGTGTTGGCGTAGCGCGAAGGAATCTCACGGATCCAGATGTTGCGGAAGCGCACCGGGTTGCCGTGGTCCTGCAGCTGCAGCGGCAGCTTGGCGTCATGCGGCGCGAGCGGGCGGCGGCGGCAGTGGGTGGTCATCCCCTCCATCTCCCAATGGTCCTGCGTCAGTACGCCGTTGTGGAGCACCGTGATGGAGCCGGGATGTTTCAGCTGGCCGTTCTCCCAGACCGGCTGGTGGAAAATGATGTCGTAGGTCTGCCACTCGCCCGGTTTGCGGCTGGCGTTCACGAGCGGCGGATTCTCGGCGTACACCGCCGAGGCCTGGCCGTCGGCGTAATTGGGGTTCAGGTTGGTGCCATCCGGCTTGACTTCCGTCTCATAGGAGTCCAGCACCTGGATCTCGTAGCTTCCCATCAGAAACACGCCGCTGTTGCCGCGGCCCTGTCCCATGCCTTCAACCTTGGAAGGCGCGGCCCATTCGAGGTGGAGCTGACAGTCGCCAAACGCCTGCTTGGTGCGGATGTAACCCGCCCCTTTCACGGACTCCAGCGCGCCGTCCACCAGCTGCCATTTGGTCGGCTCGCCCTTGGTGCTCTCCCAATTGTCCAGCGACGTGCCGTCGAACAGCACGACCGCGTCAGACGGCGGCTTGCCGGGTTCGGCGGTGACTTTCACAGGAGCCGGACGGTTCAGGTCATGCACCGCCCACGCGTGTTTCGCATCCGGCGTGTCGCCGTAAAGTCCAGCCCAAACGGCGCCGGCCGCCGTGCCCACGGCCATGGCCGCCACCAACGTCTTCATCTGCTTCATGCCTCACATCCTCCGCAATTACGTTTTACCCTGGCCACAACCCGTTTCGGTTGTGATAACGCCTATTTTGTCACAAACGATTCCGATTGGCTACACGGAGTTTATCCTTGATCGCCGCCCCTGCCCGCAGGCCCCGCCGTGAAGCCGCGCGTTGGCGGGACGGGCGATAATGATAAACGGATGAGTGATAATGACATTCTCAATAGGACGGATCTTTTCTATTATACCGAATATTGCCGGTTGATTCTCTTGGGGGGAAAATGCCTATGAAATGGTCTGTGCCCACTGGGGCCCTGCACGCTGTTCGCGGCTCCATCGTCCTGGCCGCAACCTTCACCTCAGCCTTCGGCGAGCCGCCGATCCTCCGCTGGAACCCTGCGGAAACCAATCTCTGGGACGCCACCTCGCTCACCTGGCTCGATGCCCAGAGCAGCGCCGTTGCCTGGCAGCCCGGCGCGACCGCACGCTTTGACGGCACCGGCGGCCTCGTGGACCTCGCGGCGGACGTCGCGGCCACCAACCTGCTCTTCACCGCAAACGGCTACACGCTGTTCGGTGCCGGCCGCCTTTCGGCCGAAGGCGCGCTCTCGGTCGCCGACGCCTGCGCGAGCCGCATCGATGCCGAGCTGCTCTCCGCGGCGGGCCTCTCCAAGACCGGCGGCGGCCAGCTCACCTTGGGCAACCCCGACGCCGCCTTCACGAGCGCCCTGGCCGTCGCGCAGGGCACGCTGGCGCTGCACAACACCGCCATCCCGGGCGCCGTTGCGGTCGCGGCGGGCGCCGGCCTCTCGATCCTGCCCGCCGCCACCAACGGGCTCACGGGGTTCTATTACAGCGTCACGCCGAACAGCGCCGCCTTCATCTCGCTGGAGGCGCTCAAGGCCCACCTCGGCTATTTGACGCCCGACCGGGTCGCGCTGAGCAGCGAGGCGGGCGCCACCTTCGATTTCGGCAGCTCCGGCGCGCTCTTCCCCCTCCCCTACGGTTCGGGCGGGAGCCGCACCAACAACTTCGAAGCGGTCTGGCGCGGCACCCTCACCGTTCCGACGAGCGCCTATTACGCGTTCCGCGTGACCCACGATGACGGGCTCCTCCTCGGCATCGACAACCAAACAGTCGTCAGCCGCCTCGCCAATGGGATCACCGAAAGCACCCTTTATCTGGACGAGGGCGCCCACGATATCGTGCTCGGATTCTATCAGGGGGCCGGCGCTTCAGGACTGAAGATCGACATCAAGGACCTCTACGGAGCCTACGCGCCGCTTCCCAATGCGTGGCTCAAGCCCTACACCGCGGTCGGCGCGCTTAACGGCAGCGGGAGCGCAACCCTGTCGGCCGCCGGCGCGTCGTTCAAAACCGATCCCGACAGCAACACCACGTTTGCGGGCGCCTTCGCCGGACCGGCCGCCTCGCTCTTCACCAAGAGCGGCTGGGGCACCCTGACCCTCGCCTCCTCCGGCACGCCGTCGAACGCCCTCGCCGGGGACGTCGCGGTGCAGGGCGGCACCCTGACCCTCGCGGCCGGCGAGCGCATCGGCGACACCTCGACGGTCAGGATCGGCGACCGCTCGTCCCTGACGCTGGCGGCCGACGAGACGCTCGGCGCGCTCGGGGGCACGGGCACCGTCATTCTCGGCCCCAGCACCTCGGTCCGCGTCTTCGCCTTCTCCGGCGATGCCGACAGCGGCCTCTCCACCAACAAAACCTATACGCACCTGCTGGATTTCCCCGACAACGGGAGCCCCGCCACCGTCAACGGCGTCGAGTTCGTCCCGGCCGGCATGAGCGGCAGCACCAACGGCTACGCCTGGTCCGTCACGGGTCACTCGCCCTCCAATTCTTGGAACGAAGCCCCGGCCGACAGCACGCGCACCGGCATCGACCGCCTGCTCTGGGATTTCCAATACGGCGGAACCGACTATACGCTGACCCTCTCTGGCCTCACGCCAGGACAGAGCTATGAAGCGCGCCTCTACTTCCGCAGCTTCGGCGGCGTCAACCCCGGCTCGCCCCGCAAGCTGACCTTCTTCTTTTCGTCCGGCGCGGCCTTCATCGGCTCCGTCTTCTTCAATCCCGACGCCCAGTTTTCTCGGAGCCTCCTCTGCTGCCGCTACACCGCCGATGCTTCAGGCGCTCTCTCCATCCGCGTGCTCGTGCACAACAGCGGCCACACCTGCCACGTCTATGGTCTCAGCAACGAGCAAACGGTTGCGCCTGAACCGCCGCGCCCGACAGCGACGTGGCCGCGCGTCGTCGCCTTCACCGGCGAGGAGGACTCCGGCCTCTCCGCAGGCAGAACCTACACGCACCTGCTGGACTTCCCGGCCAACGGCAACCCCGCCACCGTCAACGGCGTGGACTTCCTCGCGGCCGGCACCAACGGCAGCGCCTTCGGCTACGGCTGGCAGACGACCGGCATCGCCCCGACGCTCACCTGGAACGACGCCCCGAACGACAGCACGCGCGGCGGCCTCGACCGGCTGCTGTGGGACTTCCAGTACGGCTCCACCAACTTCACGCTCAACCTGACCGGGTTGACGCCCGGCCGCACCTATGAGGCCCGCCTGTACTTTCGCTTCTTCGGCGCGCTCGTGGCGGACTCCCCCCGCGACGCGGTCTTCTCCTTCGCGGCGGGGGCCACCTCCCTCGGGTCTGTCGCCCACGACCTCGACACTCTCGCCCGCAGCCGCGTCGAGTGCCGCTATACCGCCGACGCCTCAGGCGCGCTCGCCCTCAACGTGGTCTCGCTCAACAGCGGCAGCACCTGCCACCTTTACGGCTTTTCGAACGAGGAGGTCAACCAGCCGCCGACGCTGACGCTCAACACGCCCGACGCCCGTGCGGTCCGGCACACCGGCGCGATCACCGGCGCCGGCACGCTCGTCAAGCAAGGAGCCGGCACGCAGACGCTCGGCGGAGCCGTGCGCCTCGCCGCCCCGGTCGACGTTCAGGCCGGCACGCTCTCCCTCGCGCCGGGCGCCGTCGTGTATTCCGGCGCGGTCGTGCGCGCAGGCGCCACGCTGGCGGCCCCCAACGGACACGTCTGGCTCGGCGGCCTCTCCGGCGCGGGCACGTTCAGCCTGAGCGGCGTCCCGCCTTATCCGGCCACGAACCTGATCTCCTTCACCTTCTTCACCAACGACCTGACAACGGGAATCTCGGCGACGAAGACCTACACCCACCTGCTCGACTTCGGCACCCGCGCCAACGTGGCCGTCATCAACGGCGTGACCTTCACGAAGGTGGCCTCGCAGAACGGCTCGGCCAACGGGTACGGCTGGGTCAACTTCCCGCCGAGCTCGCACGGCGGCAACGTGCCCGACCCCGCCCACAGCGTCCCGGCAGGAACCGGCGCCTATGACCTGCTCTACGACATGGATTACGGCTGGTCGTGGCCCGACGCGAAAACGATGCAGCTCACCGGCCTGACGCCCGGCAAGCGGTATGAGGTGCGCCTCTACAACCGCCCTTGGGGATGGAACGGCAGCCGCACGCAAACCGTCAGGTTCGACCCCGATGGCGCCGGCCCGATCACCGAAGCGGTCACCTTCAACCCCGACGCCCTGAACGCCCACTGTCTGGCCTACCGCTACACGCCGACTTCGACCACGCTGGGCATCACCGTGCAGTCGGCCCTGAGCAACCAGACCTATCACATCTACGGCCTCAGCAATGAGGAAGCGGCCGACGCCACCTACACCCCCGTTACGGTTGATACGGCCGAAGACTCGCTCTTTGCGGGCCTCATCACCGGCGCGGGCGCCTGGTCCAAAACCGGAGCTGGAACCCTCACGCTGACCGCCACAAACGATGCGACCGGCGCGCTTGCCGTTGAGGCGGGCACGCTCTGCGTGGGCGGCGGCACCGCCACGCTCGGGCCGGTGACCGTGGCCGCCGGCGCCACTCTGTCCGGCAGCGGGCGCATCGGCGGAAATGTCACCGTGGCCGACCAGGCTTGGCTCATGGCCGGCACGCCCCAAGCCTGCGGCACCCTGGAGGTGGGAGGCGCCCTCACCGTGGCCTCAGGGGCCCAGCTCGCTTACCGCTACGGCGCGGCAGGCAGCAACGACACGGTCACCGTGGGCGGCGTCCTGTCCTTCCCCGCAAGCGGCGTGGTACACGTCAGCGCCCTCGGCACAGGGGTCCACGCTCCGGCGAAAGATGTCTTTTTCGCGTCCGCGCAGGTCATCGACGGACCCGCCGAGCTTTCGGGTTGGACCGTCGAAGGGGTGAACCAAGCGCGGCTGACCTACAGCGCGGACCGCAAGACCCTCTACTTCTCCTGTCCGACCGGCACGCTGCTCTCCATCCGTTAGCGCGGTTTTGTCAGGTCAAGTCCGCGAACGCCAGCGGCAACAGCTCGCCCAAGGCAGCGGCTTTGACTTGGCCGCCCTTCAGGCGCGCGATGAAGACCGGCAGCTCCGGCGCGCAGAACTCGGCCAGCGCCTGCCGGCACGCGCCGCACGGTGCGGCGGCCCGCTTCGTGCCGCCCGCCACGGCCAGCGCCGCGAACTCGCGGCAGCCCGCGCTCACGGCTTTGAAGAGCGCCGTTCGTTCCGCACAGTTGCTGAGCCCATAGGACACATTCTCCACGTTGCAGCCGGTGTAGATCTGTCCATCTACGGTGAGGAGCGCCGCGCCGACTGGATAGTGCGAGTAGGGGCAGTAGGCCTGGGACGCCGCCTCGCGCGCCGACTTCACCAGCAATTCGCGGACCGGATCGGAGATCACCGGCAAGCTCTGCTTTCTCATGATGGGGCTCCTCCTTTACGCTCGGACCTCTTCCAGAATCAAACGCCGCGCGGGAACCGCGCCTTGGGCCAGCTCGACGGCCTCGGCCGCCTGCGGAACCAGCGCCGCCGCGCGCGCCGCATCCTTGGCCAGCAGCCGCATGAGCGGCTGACCGCGCTCGACGGCCTCTCCCGCCTGCACCAGCCGGTCGATGCCGGCCGCCGGATCGATCGCGTCGGTCGTCGCCGTGCGGCCCCCGCCGAGCTGCAGCACGACGCGGCCGATCCGCTGCGCATCCACGAACGACACCGTGCCGCCCCGCGCGGCACATACGTCCACGGCGGCACCAGGCTGCGGCAGGCGCTGCGGCTCGTCGATCACGCGCGCGTCGCCGCCCTGCGCCGCCACCATGCGGCGAAAGACCTCGAGCGCGCGGCCGTCATCGAGCCGCGCCTCCAGTTCTCGGCGCGCCGTCGCGCGGTCGGCATAAACGCCCGCCCGCTCGCACATCAGCGCGGTCAGCTCGACGGTGAGCAGGCGCGTGTCGGCCGGGCCCGCGCCCCTGAGCGTCTCGATCGCCTCGGCGACTTCCACGGCGTTGCCGGCGGTGCGTCCCAGCGGCTGCTCCATGTCGGTGATGAGCGCCCCCATCTTGCGGTTGAGGGCCCGGCCCACGCGGATGAGGCTCTGAGCCAAGGCGCGCGCGTCGTCGAGGGTCCGCATGAAGGCCGCTCGGCCGCATTTGACGTCGAAGACCAGCGTGTCCGCCCCTTCGGCCAGCTTTTTGGACATGATGCTCGCCGTGATGAGCGGGATGCTCGGCACGGTGCCGGTCACATCGCGCAGCGCATAGAGTTTCTTGTCGGCAGGCGCCAGCCGCTCGGTCTGGCCGATGATCGAACAGCCCACCTCGCCGACCACGCGTTTGAAGGCTTCCGTGGTGAGGCGCGTGTCGTAACCGGGGATCGTCTCCAGTTTATCGAGCGTGCCGCCGGTGATGCCGAGGCCGCGTCCGGAGATCATCGGCACGGCCAGGCCGGCCGAAGCGGCGAGCGGCCCGATCATCAGCGAGAGCTTGTCGCCGATGCCGCCGGTCGAATGCTTGTCCGCCGTGGGGCGCGGCCAAGGCTCGAACGACACCAGATCTCCCGACCGCATCATGGCGTCCGTCAAGACGGCGGTCTCATCCGGCGTCATGCCGCGGAAGAAGACCGCCATGGCCAAGGCCGACATCTGATAGTCGGGAATCGCGCCGCTGGTGAAGCCCTCGATGAAGGCCCGGATCTCGCCGGCGTCCAGCGTGCCGCCGTCGCGTTTCTTCTCGATCACCCATTGCGGAACCATGGCACTCCTTGCGTCCCCGTTTAAGGGCGCGGCATCTGGCGGTCGGCGAAATCCATGTAGCGCTGCCAGTCGTAGAGCGCGAGGTCGTGTTTGCCGGTGCGCAGGTGATAGCCGACGCGGCCCTCCTGGAGCGGCGAGTCTGGGGCCGGGAAGGTTTCGCCGACCAGCCCTTTCATCCCATAGAGCTGCCACACGGGGGAGGCCAGCACGCAGGAGCGGAATTCGCCCGGCTGACCGGCCCAGTCGTCCAGCGACGCCGACGCGACATAGGCCAGGCGCGGCGCGATGAGCGCCACCAGCATGTGCTGGTCGACGGGCAGCGCCGCTTCGTTGTCGCCATACTTTTTGAAGGTGTCGCAGAACCAGTGCGGGAACACCTTGTTGATGCGGGCGATGCCTTCTGACTTAGGCAGCTCCATACGGTTGAGCTTGGCCCCGCCGCAGCCGGAGTTGTTGGAGATGGTGAGGGCGTAGCGCGTGTCGTTGGCGCCGCACCAGAGCGCGGTCTTGCCGCCGCGCGAGTGGCCGACCACCGCGACGCGCGTGCGGTCGATGAGCGGCTCGGTCTCGATCCAGTCCATCACGCGGCTCGCGCCCCAGGCCCACGCCGCAAGGGTGCCCCACGAATCGGGCGTCCGCACTTTGGGATCGGGCTGGAACACGCCGTGGACGCCGTTGGTGAAGCCGTCGAAGCTGTCGGGGTCGACATCGCCGTTGTGGAAGGCCAGCGCGGCATAGCCGCGCGCCACCAGCTCCTCGACGGGGAAGAATGGGCTCTTTTCGATGCGCTCGGGATCGATGTTCGCGGCGGACGAGCGGTTGCAGATCAGGACGAAGGCCGGCGCGGGCACCGCGGCCTTGGGGATGAAGGCCGTGAGCGCGATGCTCCCTTCGCCGCCCGGTCCGGAGTAGCGGATGTTGACGCGCTTGCGCAGCGCCTTGCCGTCCACCATCACTTTGTCCGCCTCGAGCGGCTCGAAGCGCAAGGTGGACGGGCGGTCGACGGGATTCCGTCCGAAGACGTGGGTCTTGAAAAGCTCCAGCACTTCGGGGCGGCGCACCGCTTCCCACTCGGCCGCCGAGGTGACCGGCTTGCCCTCAACCGTCTTGAGCACGTCCGGAAGGTCTGCCGCACACGCGGCGGCGGCGAACAGGCCTAGCATCGCTCTGAGCATGATCATCCGTACCCCCCTCGCTACTGGTCGAGCTGTTTGAAGAAGAGAATACGTGTATCGTGGTAGCTGTCCCAGCGTTGCTTGCTGTTCCCCATGTACGCGTACTGCTTCCAGGGAGAATTGAACGCATTGTCGGGATACCAGCCGTTGACGCCGGTTCTCTTGTCCCACGTGTTCGCGCTCTTCTTGTAGCCGCTCGGATAGGGATCGCGCCAGACGAGGGCAACCGCACGGCCGCCGGCCAACGAACGCATGCCGCTGTCCGCACTGCTGCCGAAAGAGGGGGACGTCGCCTCGGCGCGCAGGATGTAGAGGAAGAGCTGCTGCCGGTCGGAGAACGATTCGAGCGAGAACGAGTAGAGCATCTTGCGGTCGATCTCGTGCAGCGGATTATCCAGCGTGAAGCCGTTGAAGATGCTCTTGCGGGCGACGTCGTCGGAGTACCACTTGAAGTACTGCCAGTCGCCGTAGTAATCCGAGATCGACCGGTTCCACCCCTTGTTGACTTCCGGCGTAACGACGTCCAGCGCATCGGCCCACGCGTCGCGGAAATCCTCCCACTTGCCGGCATCGTTGTTGAAGTGCAGCACACTCTGGTTGAAAGTCTGGGCTTGCTTAGTCAAGGCCGTGGTGTTCGTGGAGGCGAACCAGTAATCCAGCGGCGTATCCCAAATGGCGGCCTCCAGCACCTCCGGCAAGTCCGAGAGCGGATTCACGCGCGCCCCTTTCAACGTCCCGTCGGCCTCCATGCAGAAGAAATTCTCGTAGATGTCGTCTTTTTCGAGCGAGGCGCTGTGATCATAAAGCCTGAAGGTCCTGAACATGGCGTCTTTGTCCCGGTTGGAGGCACTCATGGCCGAGACTTTGTTTTGTACCGCGAAGTCGACCGTCACGCCGTAGGAGACATCCCAGTTGTACGGACGGATGATATACCCCAGCTCGCCCGGGGACTGCAGCACGCCCGTGTCTGAGACCGACATGAACAAGTCGCGGTCGCGGCCGGTTCCGTCGGCGAGAATGTCCCGGGTCGACTGGTTCATCTGCGCATCCGTCGTCCCGGACGCCGCCGACGCCCCGATCCAGTTGATGGCATTGAAATTGAACCGAGGGTCCGGGCACTCGAGGCTGTTGTTCGCCTGATACTCGATGAACTGCCCCACGCGCGAAGCCAGCGTATTGACCGGTACTCCGTCGGTCTGGAAGTAGAGTTTCGGCGTGCTGGCTTTCCAGAGCGCGAGGGCCGGGACCCTCGTCAAGGTGGGATCGTCCGCCATGCACGGGACCTGGTCGACAACCCGCTCGACCCCATTGTAGGTCGTGACGACTTGCAGCCACATGGTGCAGGCGACCCGGATCGAATCTGCCGGCGCGAACGAAGAGACCGCCGAGCCGTCCTCATTCAGCAGCAACACCTCGTTCTGGGCGGGCGTCGGGGCATCGAATACCAAGATCGCATTCTGATAACACGCGTCCTGATTGGCGGCGATCGAGGTTTGTGAGAAGCTGGACAAGTTCACGTCGGCCGAATCCAGGTCGAACTGATAGGAACCGGTCAACAGCTCGGGACTGTGCGTGTTCAGCGACGATTTGACAATCTTAAAGCACCACACGCCCCGGATTTTGAAAGACGGCAGGCTCCGTTTATCGAAGTACTTGAAGGGCCAGACCACTTCGACATAGAGGGGAATCTTCCCTCCACTCATCGTGTTCTGATTGATCAACCGCACGCCGTACTGTTTCGTTTCAGGCTTTCCCGGCCCGGCAGACGCGATTGTCTTGTCGAAGACCTGCGCCTTCATAATGTCGCGGTTGATGACGATCTGGCTGATCATCGGCACCATCTCCACGCAGGGCATGCTGAGCTGCGTCGGAACAGGATCGGGATCGATATAGTCTTTGATCAGCGCGGTCATCATCTGTTCACGCGTCAGATTCCACGTGACCCCGTCGACCGTTTCCTGCAGCGCTCTCCAGAAGGGCTTTGTCCCGCCCATGGAGGGCTCCGTCTTAAACGCCAAACTCGTGATATCGGGTTTGACATTATACAACAGGGCGTTGTCAAACGGCTGGTTCAGCACGATGTTGCAGGCCACGCCGTTGGTCGGCTCGGGCTTGACGATGCTGTCCGTGCAGAACACCTGGTCCTGGTTGTTGGCGTTCCCGAAGAAGGTCTGGTTCGGCGTCGCCGAATTGAGGTAGGCGTGATACGGGCTGCTGTCCGCAGTTTTATAGCGCTCATACCGCGCGTTGTAGAAGTCCTGCAGGGAAAGATAGCGGATGTCTTTGCGCACCGCTTCGTCGAAGTTTTCGCGTTCCGTATTGTCGGCAAACAGATGTCCGAGGCTCACGCGGTTCGTATAGGAGTCGCGCGCCAGCGCCTTGCACTGGTTCACGTCCAGCATGTCCGAGAGGTTCACGCACACATAGGCATAGCGGCCGACCACGTCCCCGTCCATGGCGCGGTCCATGGGGCGCCATTTGGCCCCCATCCAGGCATTGTCGGAGGAGTCCCGCGCCGCGTAGCGCCGCACGTCGTTGATCAGGAAAGACGGCAGAAAGCTGAGGGCCTCGAGCGACAGCACATGCGCGTCCTGCGCGTTGTCCGCCGCATCTTCAACCGCCGAAGCTTTGACCCGGCCTGGCCAGTTGTCGCCGTTGGCTTCGGGGAACTTGAAATATCCCGTGTCCTTTAATCGGAGCTCCGCGTCGACATCGTCGATCGCGCGGAACAGCGCGGAGTTGAGCAGGTGACGCGCCGCAACCGAGTGGCGGTAGTTCGAGGAGGCCTGCCGCTCGATGCGCATGTAGATCGCGAACGAGACCGCGCTGATGATCATGAAGCTCAGGAAGCCCAGCACGATCAGCAGCGCCGAGCCCCGCTGCGAACGCCGGGGCGAAGCCGGAAGAACAGGTCGGAAAATGTTTCGCATGGTTTTTCTCTTATTCTCGGGTGGAGCAGCGTCCACCCTTTACACCTGAAGCAGCATGGTTTCGCACCCCCGCTCACCGGCCTTTTACCAACGGACTTCGCGGTGGCGGTTGGGGAAGGTGATCGCGGCTGAAAGTCTCGTGTTGTTGCCGTCCGATGAACTGACGTCCCCTTCGATCACGCGGTACTGATAGGGCGTCCCCCACGGGTCGCGGAACGCTTTGCCGACCATCTGCGCGTTCAGATAGACGGTCTTCGCCCCGCCGAGACCGAGCAGCGGCTGGAGATTCGCCTCGGTGGCGTCCTTGGGCGTCGCCGCGATGTCCAATTCTTCTTCGGCGATCTCATAGGCCAAGATGGCGTTGACCAGCTCGCGCACCTCCGAGTTGGCCTTCGCGATCTTGGCCTGCTTGCGCGCCTGGCCGATCCCGGAAAAGGCCACGCCCATCAGGATCGCCAGCATGCCGGTGACGACCATCATCTCGACCAGCGTGAAGGCCAGGGATGAGCGGCGGTCGGCGCGAACCTTACGCTGCGCGTCTTTCCGCGCCTCGCTGATGACTGGATTATGCATGTGTCGCTCTCCTCTGCAAACGTTCTGTTTTCACTCGGGCGGGCGGCTATTTCACCCACGTCCGGATATCGTCCTGGGTGTCCCACTTCATGTCGGGCCCGGCCGAGGCCGCTCCGACCGAATACAGCGTTCCGCGCTGCACGATCTCCGCGCCCACGCTGATGTACAGCGGCAGCCGGTTGTTGTTGTTCACCGTCTGCCCCTTGCTGTCATACTCGGTGCCGCTCGCCCACTTGAACTCGAACTGCGACGGGCTGATCGTCGGATCATCGCCGCTGCTCGACCCCTTGCTCAAAAAATTCAGGATTTGCGAGGGCGTTTTCTCTTTCCACGCCCAATTGGCGGCCTGCCCGGCCCCGCTGAGCTCCATGACCCGCTCCGTGCGCCTCCCGGACGTATCGTGCGTGATGAATTTGAGCGTCCGCTCGTCTTCCTTCCCGGTCAGCGTGTAGAAACTGATCTCGCCGGGCTGGAACGACTGTTTCTCGTCGCTGTACCGCAATTCGTCCGGCAGGTTTTTCGCATCGATGGCGGCGCTGGCATCGCGCTGGATCGCGCCGATGTAGGAGCGCAGCTGCATGAATCCGTTGGCGCGGATCAAGCCCGTGCGCCACGCCACGCTGGTCTGCTGAAACAGCATCGCCATCATCATCACGATGACGATCAGGATCGTCGAGGCGACCAGCACCTCGACCATCGAGAACCCGGCTCTGTTTTTGTTCGTCTTCATCGATCGCCTTTCGGGCGGGCCTCGCGCCCCGCCTCTGTCCAACGCATGCTGTTCGGCACGGTCGGTCCTCCGCAAAAAGGTTACTTCGTCGGGTCCCCTTGGAACATGACCTCGGCGTAATACAGCACGTTGTTCGTGTACAGCTCGTATTTGGAGAGATCCGCGTCCGTCGAGCGGACACCGATCCCCATGATGCGCGACGACACGTCCCCTTTCAGGTCGAACAGGATGCGGTAGTGCTGGCTCTGCATCTGCTTGCCGTTGACCGTCCAGTTGCCCGGCAGATCGAGGAGGCCCGCAACATTCGCGCCGTTGGCCGAAGGAAGGCTAGCTTTCGGCCGCGATTCCCCGCCAATATTGATGGCGGCGGGATACGCGGTGTGGTCCAGCGCGACCCAGTCGGTCCACGTCACATTCGTCTGCGAGAGCGCGCCGATCAGCTGGTTGAGCGCATAGTCCGCGAACATCGACTGCTGCAGGTCCTGTTTTCCCTGGATGCTCTCGCGCAGCCCCAGCGGGAAAAGCGCCACCAGGCTCAGGATGCCGACCGCCATGACGAAAACCGCCATGTTGACTTCCATGAGCGAAAAACCGTCCATCGAGGGTGTTCTCCTCATCTTCTGAGACCTTTCCATAAATCAGTACGAAATCTTCCCTTGCGTGGAGACCGAGAACGTGATGTTGCCGCCGCCCGCCGATTTGGCGGCCTCGATTCTGAAATTCTCGGCGTTCAGGGTCGTTCCGTCGGGTTCAAAGGTCACATGTTTGACAGCCAGCACGTCGGAGCTGTTCAGATCCGAGAACGAAAAGCCTTTGGGCAGCGACTGCACAGGCGACACCTCGACGCCGTAAGAGTCGCCCACCTTCCAACCCCCGGCGCCCGTCGATTGGGAACCAACCCCGCTCTGCATCTGGAAGGCATACGACTTGAAGGTGTGCGTGCCGCCGGAATACAACAGCTTCGCATTGGAGCCCCCCACGTCCTGCTCTTTAACGAACGGCCGGACCATCGTCCACGTGCCTTCGGTCAGGTTATAGAGGCGCACGCCGCCTTCGCTCTTCAGCGAGCCCGTCCCGGCGCTGCCCGACGTGTCCACGCCGAAGAGCTGTTTCAGGTCGGCGTATTCGTCGAACAGATACGTTCCGGACACAAACGAAATCCGGCCGATCTCTTTACACACCACAAAGCACGCGGCCATGTCCTTGACCGTGATGCCGTCGCTCTCGTAAGAGGCGATCTCGTTGAACGCGATCAGGCTCACGCGCGCGCCGTCGATGCAGGCGCGCTGGCGCGCCTGCACCAGGGCGTTCTCGAAGTGCCGCTTCGCGCTCCGGATCGACATCCCGCGCACCGCCCCGAAATAGCTGGTCACCGCCAGCGTCGAGAGCAGCGCCATGATCGACATCACGGCGAGCAACTCCAGCAGCGAGAACCCGTCCCGCCGCAGCCGCGTTGCGCCTGCGCAGCCGACACCTGTGTTCTTGTGTATGCTCATCTGTGCCACCGTTCCTTGAGCCTCGAGCGGCTCCTGCACGCCCCAGCCGGACCGATAAGCCCGGCGTGTCCCGCCGGTCCCTAGTCCTGCTTCAGCACCTTGACCGAGTCCGTCAGGAAGTTGTACTGGATCTGGAAGTACTTGAAATCATCCGCGTTGTCGGGGTTGGCATAACCGACCGGGATATTCGCGGTCGAGCCGGACTCCAGCGCCTCTTTCACCGTCATGCGGCGGCCGTTCACCTTGGTCAGGAGCGCCGACGCGTCCAACAGCGCACGGCCCGCTTTCACGTCGTCGTAGATCTTTTTGAAGACCTCGGCATTCTTGGTCCCCTTTACGGTCTGCATGTTCTTGTTGCTCGCGTCCGGGTTGTCGAAGGTGTAGGACCATTCGCCGTGAAGCGCGCGGTAGTTCACCAGGCCGAGCTCCAGCGAGCGGATCATCGCCGAGATCCGCTTCGAGCGGCTCTGCTTGATCGACTTGATGGCCGCGCCGGTCGCCAGGGTGGCGACCACCGCCATGATCGCGATCACCACCAGCAGTTCGATGATCGTGAAGCCGCGCCGGGTCAGGGTCTTTCTGGAATATCCTGTCATGGTCTTCATCCTCTTTCTCGCGATCAGTTGTTGAGGGACTTCCCGTACGGCCAGCTCAGCCGGTCATCGTCGGGGTAACGTCCGCCGTTGCTTTCGAAATCATCCTTGCCGTCCGGCCCGCGGGACCAGACGATCGCCGCAGCGCGCACCTTGACGCCTTTCGGCGGCGGCACATTGTCCTGCGAGTCGACATAGCCGTCATAGTTGGTGTCGAGCCGGAACTGGAGGCGATGGTCTTTGAAGGTCCCGCCGCTCTCGACCCCGTCACCGGAGTTCTTCGTCGAACTTTTCTTCAGCGCATTGCGGGCCCAGGGGTCCAGCAGGCCGAAGCGGTCCAAGCTCTGCGGGTTGATGTTGCCGGCGAGCCGCTCCGTGATCGAGCCGTCCGAATTCAGCTTGTAGGTGGTCAAGTCCAGAAGCTTCTTGTCCTGGAAGATCCAGCAGACCTCTTCGTCCATTTCGGTCTTGCTGCCTGCGCCGTCCTCGCCCACCCACTCGTTCGGCCACTCGCGCTCTTTCTGCAGGTAGACCGTGAAGGCGGTGGCGACCTCGGCGACCAGGCTTTGCGCCTGGGACTGCTTGGCCACCACTTTGAGGTGCGAGAAGGAGGTGATCAGCGTCGCGGCGAGGATGCCGATGATACCGATCACGACGAGCATCTCGACGAGCGTGAAGCCGCCGCGGGAAGTGAAACTCTCTGTACGTTTCATGAAAACGAATCCTTTCATGCCTCTGTTGGCGCCCTTAGCGGTCGAACCGCGCGATATCGTCTTTAATCCACTCGTTCACGAGTTTCCGCTCATCCACGGAGAGGGAGTTGAGGGGAATCCATGGCGGAAAGGTTTTCTTGTCTTTTCCCGCCGACCAGATCCTGTAGCCCTGGTAAGGCGGCGCCGAGTAGTAGAAAAGATCGTTGTCCCAGCCGTCGCGGATGGTCATGCGCCCCAAAACATGTCTGTTGCCGCTGCTTTGCTCATACGCATCTGTAAACTGGGGATAGCCCGCGTTGCTCTCGGCCGTCTCGATGCCCAGCAGCGTCTTCCCGCCGTACACCATCTTCTCGAAATTCGGCATCCAGCGCGCACAGGCCGTGGTTTCGCGGTTGAGCTGGTCGCTGTACGAGCCCTGTTTCGAATCGTTGAACTGACGCCACTGCTGATAGTTAAAGAAGACCTCTTCCGGGCGGTCGCCGGAGCCGCCCGAACTGGTGAAATCGCCGATCACCGCAAGCCGCGGCAACAGGAACGAGAGCACGCCGTAGCGGAACAGTTTGACTTTTTCCCAACTGGTCTCCGTGGTGCTGAAGCCGCCCGCGTTTGCATTAGCCGGGTAGGCTGTGCCGTTGTATCTCTGGATGATGAAATCGTCCAGAGATTTCGGCGTGGGGAACTCGAACGCCATGGGCTGGCTGCGGCAGGCCCGCACGGCGTTCGACGAGATCAGCGTCGTAGCGGACGAGCTTGTGCCGTCATCTTGCTGCGTCACGAACGGGTCGGGCGACCCGTGATGCGCCACCGGCGGATAGGTGCCGTACTCCGCATAGAACCCGGAGAGGGCATTCTCGACGCGCTGCAGGCGATCAATGGTCTCGGCCCGCTTCGCGTTCTCGCCGGTCGCCCCGATCAGGCGGAACACCCCGCCGATGAGGATGCCGATCAGCGCCACCACCACCATCATTTCGATGAGGGTGAACGCCTCGCGTCCTGTCTCTTTTTTTCCGCTCAACATAACCACCTCAATTTTTATTGCTCCGTCCGACGCCGCGGCGCGGAGTTATTTTGCCCCGATCTTCGCAGACCGGAAGGCGGGGCGGGCCAGCCCTGAGTTTCCCTCAGGGGCGGCCCGATCTGACCCGCTTCCGTGTCTATCGCGCCCGAGAGGACCTGTCCTGCCAGACCCTCCTGCAAGACGGCTCCGCTTAAGAGGCCGATCCGAGCGTGCCGATGATCTGGATCATGGGCATGAACATCGCGATCACGATCGTGCCGACGATGACGGCCAAGATGATGATCATCAGCGGCTCAATCACGGAGGTCAGGCCTTCCACCGCGTTGTCCACCTCGTCGTCGTACGTGTCGGCGATACGCGTCAGCATGTCCGGCAGCGCGCCGGTCTCTTCGCCGACTTCCACCATGGAGATCACCATCGGTGGGAACACCTTGCAGGCCGCCAGCGGCGCGGTCATGCTTTCGCCCTCCTTGACGGCGTCGTGCACCGTCTGCATGGCGCGGGCGATCACCTCGTTGCCGGTCGTATCGCGCACGATGGTCAGCGCCTGGAGCACGGGCACGCCGGACGAGAGCAGGGTGCCGAGCGTGCGGGTCATGCGCGCCACGGCTGTACGGCGCACCAGCGAGCCGAACATCGGGGCGTTGATTTTGGCCACATCCAACACGTAGCTGCCGGTTTTCGTTTTGGCAAAAATTTTGAAAAGGAACACGAAGGCCGCAACCGCGGCGAGCACCATCAGTCCGTTGTGCATCACCAGGTTACTGGCGCTCATCACGAACTGGGTGATGGCCGGCAGAGGCTTGCCCTCCAGGAGGTCGTTGAAGATGTCCTTGAACTTCGGGATCACGGCGACCAGCAGGAAGCTGGTGATGCCGATGGCCGCGACAAACACCACGATCGGGTACACCATGGCACCCTTGACCTTGTTCTTGATGCGCTCGGCCTTTTCCGCGAACTCGGCCAAGCGGTTCAGCACCACCTCCAGCACGCCACCGGCCTCGCCGGCCTTGACCATGTTGACATAGAGGTTGTTGAAGATCTTCGGGTAGTTCTGCAGCGACTCCGAGAAGGTGCTGCCGCTCTCCACCGACTCGCACATGCCGGTCAGGGCATCCTTGAGCGACGCGTTGGGGGTCTGGCGCTGGAGCACGTGCAGACCGCGCAGCAGCGGCAGACCGGCGTCCACGAGGGTGGCCAGCTGGCGCGTCAGCGTCGTCAGGTCCTTCTGTTTGACCTTGCTGCGCAGGAACTTGGGCATCTTGAGCTCAATCTTCATCTGCCCCACGGATTTCTTGGCAGCGGGCGCGGCCTTCTTGGCGGCAGCCCCCGGCGCCGCGGAGGTCTTGGCAGCGGCTCCGGACGCACCGCCCTCTGCGCCGATAGCGGTCGGAAACAGCCCTTGGCTGCGCACCTTGGCGACGGCCTGCGCCTGGTTCGGGGCTTCGATCGTGCCGCGGCTCTCTTTCCCGGCGGAATCCACAGCGATGTATGCGAATTTGGGCATAAAAAAACTCCAGAAGGTTTGGGCTGTCGCCCACCACGAGCTTCACTCTTACCGTATCTTGAGAGCATACCACAGTATGCAGGTGGGTGCAAGCGGTTGGTGCGGCGGAGAAGGCATGCCAAGGGCGCGCGCACGGTTTCTTTGCGGCGGGCAAAGGAGCGTGCGTTCGGTTTTTCTTCGCGGTCATGCCGGGGCTCGAATCCGACGGCGGACCGAATGGGTGGGTGTACCGGCTACAGGGAGGTGTAAGCCGCCTAAAGTCAACTGTCTTGAAAATGACTTTCCAGGGGGGGTAAATGGGCATAGAGAAAAGGGGTGGAGGGGAAAGGAGAAAGGGGACAAAGG
>Ga0209066_10000755_pt1 | contig 46082 bp, 46 predicted proteins | sample All_14_2_FD_187198 | JGI IMG/M metagenome (GOLD analysis project Ga0209066, IMG submission 187198) | Freshwater microbial communities in response to fracking from Pennsylvania, USA - Allegheny Zone_MetaG_DW_15 (SPAdes) (version 2) ... | reverse complement strand
CCCCCATCCCCGGCCCTTCCCCCTGGAGGGGGGAAGGGCCGGGGATGGGGGTGGCGGCCGATCGACCGGGCACTAGGTTCGTCATGCTGAGTAGCGATCCCCAGAGATCGCGTGTCGAAGCACGCACCCTGCCAACCGCCGCCCTACGCAGACGGCCCCGGGTTTGCGTCCTTCGACACGGCCCTCCGCTGTCGCTGCGGCCCTACTCAGGAAGACGTATGGGGGAGCCGGTCACCCCCATCGTCATGCTGAGTCGCGATCCCCAAGGATCGCGTTCCGAACCACGCACCCCCGCGCAGGGCGCGCTCCATCCCGGCTTCACCTTCACTTCATTCCGACTTCACTTTGACTTCATCGCAAATTCATCGCCGCGCGGGGTCAAGCCGTTGAAATCCCTCAACAGAGGTGTGTCAGGGAGGACTCTGCGTCTCTCAGGCCGCCCGGTACCAGGTCACCCCGTCAGCGTCGGTCTCCGCCACCGCCCGGCCGCGACCGATCAGGCAGTTGAGATGCGCCAGGCTCTCGCCGGTCGCCATGCCCATCAGCTCCGGCCCGATCGGCCGGGCGAACAGGCTGCCGAACACATCGATGCTGCGTTTGGGGGCCTCGGAGATCGACTTCTCCAGCCGGCCCAGCTGCCGCTCGTGCCCCGCCGCCAGATGGTCGAGCCTCGCATGGACGCCATAGAAGGGATCGTTATGGGCCGGCAGCACCAGCACATCTGCCGGAATCGTCGCCTTCAGCTTGGCCAGGGAGTCCAGCCAGTCGGTCAGCGGGTCGCCGTCCGGCTCGGTCGGGAAGACCGAGACGTTGGAGCTGATGCGCGGCAGCACCTGATCGCCGCTGATGAACAGGTTGAGGTCTTCGCACCACAGGCAGGCATGGTCGGGGGAATGGCCGTTGCCGGTCACAACCCGCCAGTCGTGGTCGCCGATGCGGAACACCTCATTGTCGTTCAGCCGCCGATAGCTGTCGGGCAGCTGGTAGATGGCCTTGCCGAAACCGCCGAACCGGGCCCGGTAGTTGTCGATCATCTCCTCGTCCCAGCCGGCCGCGACATAGAACCGCAAGCCGTCGTCCGGCGCCTCGCGGCCGGTGTCGGCGACCAGCATCCGGCACTGGATGTATTCCAGCCGGGTCATCCACAGCCGGCACTGGAACTTGCGGGTCATCCAGCCGGCCAGGCCGATGTGATCGGGATGCAGATGGGTGACGATGACGCGGGTGATCGGGCGGCCGCCCAGCGCGCCCTTGAAAGCCTCCCGCCAGGCCTGGGCGGTTTCGCGGGTCTGCATGCCGGTGTCGACGATGCACCAGCCCTCGCCGTCGGCCAGGGCCCAGACATTGATAAACCCCAACGGCCCGCCCAGCGGCTGACGCAGCCACAGGACGCCTGGCGCGACCTCGACCGCATCGCCGGCGCCCGGCGTCGGAACCGTCTCGAAGGGGTAGTCGAGCTTGGGTTTGCGGACTTCCACCGCGATGTCTTCAACGCCGTCGTGCACTTTGCCGCCCCTCTGATGAACGGGCCCATCATCCGACGTTCAGCCCCGCGCCGCAATTGCGCCCGTTGGGGGTGGCATCTTGACCGCCTGCCCGTCGGCGCGTTTATGGCGCCAAAATACAATAACCACTGCCCAGGAGCTCGGGTCCATGAGTCGTAACCGCCTCGGCGTCGCCGCCGCGCTTATTCTGGCCATGGCGGCCACATCCGCCGCCACGGTCGCCGCCCCCAAGAAGGACAAGGCCGCAGCGGCCGCTCCCGGGGCCATCACCGACAAGGACCGCGAGCGCGGCAAGGCCGAGGCTCCTGCCCTGGCCGCCAGCGCCGGCCTGAAGTGCAGCGTCGTCGACGCGCGCTTCATCCTCACCGACTCCAAGACCAAGACCAACTACTACGAGGTCGCCTGCGACCAGGGTCTGGGTCAGGTGGTCATCGCTGACCCCGCCAAGCCGGCTCCGACCCTGGCCCCCTGTTTCGAGGCCAACCGTCCGGTCGGTGAAAAGAAGGAAGCCAGCCCGCTGACCTGCCGCCTGCCCGGCAACCTCGACCTCCAGGCCCAGCTGACCCCCTACGTCGCCAAGACCGGCAGCGCCTGCACCGTGGTCAAGAGCCGCTACATCGGCGCCAGCCCGAACAAGACCTTCATCGAAGTCGCCTGCCAGGAAGGCCAGGGCAACATCATGATCCTCGGCTCGCCGGCCAACGTCGCCGACGGCGCCGAGTTCTCCAACTGCCTCAACTACGAGGCCGGCCAGACCATCTCCTGCGAGCTGACCGACCGCGCCGCCCAGATGCAGATCGTTGATCGCCTGATGGCGTCTTCGGGCAAGGCCTGCACCATCTCCGATCGCCGCTTCGTTCTGGCCACCAAGGCCGGCGCCAGCTGGTTCGAGGCCGCCTGCGAAGACGGCTCGGGCTACATGATCGAACAGGCCGCCAACGGCGCCCTGGCCCGCGCGCTGCCCTGCGCCGACGCCGACTTTGTCGACGGCGGCTGCACCATGACCGACGCCCGCGCCGCCAAGACCGAACAGAACGGCCTCTACGGCCGTCTGGCCACCAAGGCCGGGTTCAACTGCGCGGTCGAGAAGTACGGCATCTTCAATGTGCCGAACAAGGAAGTGGTCGAACTGAAGTGCTCGGATCGCACCGACGGCGCCATCGCCGACTTCAGCGACGCCACCGGCGTTATCTACAACTGCGCCCTGGCGGAAGCTCAAGGCTACCGCTGCTCCTTCTCGGACAAGGCCCCGGCCTACGCCCAGATCACCAAGGACCTGAAGTCCCTCAAGGACACCACCTGCAAGGTTCGTGAGACCCGGGCGATGGACAAGGCCACCGACGACGCCGTCTACCTCGAAGCCAACTGCGACGACGGCAACGGCAGCTACGTCCTCGGTTACAAGAAGGGCTCCACCAAGCCGATGGAAGTCCTGGCCTGCTCGCAAGCCAAGGGCCTCGGCGGCTGCAAGCTGCCCGGCAACAACTGATCGACCTGATCAGGAAATAGAATGACGAGGGCTCGCCGGTTGCCGGCGGGCCCTCAGTCTTTTCAGGTCTCGAGGGGCGCCGGCTGCGGCCCGGAACTAAACGCCTCTTCAGTGCGCTGTAGCTGCCACGAGCAATACAGGAGGACTGAAAATGGCCGATGAGAAGAGCGGAAACTCCGGACTGGCGTTCGTCGTCGGCGGCATTCTGGTACTGGTCCTGGTGATTGGCGCCTTCGTCGTGTTCGGCGGCGGTCTGAACCAGAAAAAAGAGATCGACGTCGAGATCAAGGCGCCGGAAATCGAGGCTCCCAAGCTTCCCGCCCAGTAGGTCGTCTTGGCCGGGCCAACCAAGCGCTGGCTGCGGAGGATAAATCCGTGGAGCCGGCGCAAGTCTGATCTGGCGACGGTTCTTGAATGGGCAGCCCGCGCCGGCTACGCCGCGCGCGGGTTTGTCTATCTCAGCATCGGCGCCCTGGCGGCCATGGCCGCAACCGAATTGGCCCGCTCGCCGGCGGGCAGCCGCGGCGCCGTCGCGGCCCTGGCGGAGTGGCCTCTGGGACTCCTGTGGATCGCCCTCATCGCCGCTGGGCTCATTTGCTTTTCAGTCTGGCGGGCGCTGCAGGCGATCTTCGACGCCGACCATCAGGGCAAGGCCCCCAAGGCCCTGGTCGGCCGCGCCGGCCAGGCGATCAGCGGACTGGTCTACGGCGGTCTCGCCTGGTCCCTGCTGGAGGTGCTGGACGGCCTGGAGGACGTCAGCGAGATGGCTGACAACCGCGCCGCCCGCGAACAGGCGGCGGGGATGATGGATATGCCTTTCGGCCGCTGGCTGGTGGTCGGGCTTGGCCTGTTCATCCTCGGCGCCGGCGTCGCCAACCTGATCAAGACCTTCGGCAAGGGGTTCGGCGAAAAGCTGGGCTGCAACCCCAAGGTCCAGCGCTGGGCCAGATGGATCGGCCGCTTCGGCTACGGCGCCCGGGGGTTGGCCTTCGCCCCGCTGGGCTACCTGTTCATCAAGTCCGGCTGGACGGCGGAAGCCGGCGAGGCGCGGAAGCTGGGCGGCGCCCTGCAACTCCTCGAAGCCCAGCCGCTGGGCTCGCCGATTCTGTTCCTGACCGGAGTCGGGCTGGCGGCCTTCGGCGTCTTCGCCATGATCGAGGCTCGCTGGCGCCGGATCGATCCGCCGGATCCGACCTAGACGGTGTGTCATCGCCCAGCGCAGACTGGCTGAATGACAACCCTGATCGAGCAATCACTGCAAACCTTCGCCGACCGCGAGGGGGATCCGTCAGCGCTGATCTACGGACGCCTGTTCGCCGCCCGGCCGGAGCTGGAAGTTCTGTTCGTCGGCGACCGAACCGGCGCGGCCCGGGGCGAGATGCTGTCGGTGGTCTTCGAGACCCTGATGGACATGGCCTCCGGCGGTGAGAGCCGCCAGCACATGATCGCCTCCGAGGTGGTCAACCACGACCAGCTTGGCGTGCCGGCGGAGGTCTTCGCCGACTTCTTCGATCTGGTCGCCGGGACCATCAGGGACAGCCTCGGCGCCGACTGGACCGCCGGCATGGATGAAGCCTGGCGGGAGTTGCTGGTCAGGACGCGGCGCCTCTCCGACGCCGCGTCCTGAAGCGTCAGGCGGCGCTGCGCGCGGCGGCGGCGATTTCCTCGGCCTTGGCGAACAGGGCCGGGTCCACCGTCTTGCCGACGGCGGCGACGTTGTCGTCCAGTTGCGAGGGGCGGCTGGCGCCGACAATGGCCGAGGCCACATTGGGCTCACGCAGCACCCAGGCCAGGGCGAACTGCGCCAGGCTCAGGCCGGCCTCGGCGGCCAGCGGCTTCATCGCCTGGGCGGCCAGCAGGACGGGCTTTTCCATCCAGCGGCTGATGGCGGTGCTCATCGTATCGCTGGCGGCGCGGCTGTCGGCCGGCGGCGGGCTCTCGGGGTCATACTTTCCGGTCAGCACGCCCTGGGCCAGGGGCGACCAGACGATCTGGCTGATGCCGTTCTCGGCGCACAGGGGGATGACTTCCTTTTCGGGGCGCCGCCACAGCAGACTGTACTGAGGCTGGCTGGAGACGAACTTCTCGACGCCGGGGATGGCCAGGGCGTCGCGGATGTTCTGCGGCGACCATTCGGAAAAGCCGATCCAGCGCGCCTTGCCGGCCCGCACAACCTCGCTCAGGGCCTCCATGGTCTCTTCCAGCGGCGTGTCGGGGTCGTACCGGTGGCATTGGTAGAGGTCGACGTAGTCGGTCCGCAGTCGCTTCAGGGAGGCGTCGATCTGTTTGTGGACCTGCTCGCGCGACAGGCCCTTGTCGCCGCCGCCCATGTCACCCCAGAGCTTGGTGGCGAGGATGTAGGAGTCGCGAGGCACGCCATCGAGGGCCTCGCCGGTCACTGTCTCTGCGGCCCCCCGGCCATAGACATTGGCGGTGTCGTGGAAGGTGATGCCGATATCCAGCGCGTGCCGGATGTTGGTGATCGCCATGTCCTTCTCGACCCCGACCCCGGCGGTAAGCCAGGAGCCAAGGGCGATTTCGGAGACCATCAGGTCGCTGGATCCTAGCTGACGATATTTCATGATGGTCTCTCCCTTTGTGATTGCCTCCACCGTAGGCCCTCGGCGACGGAGCGAGAAGGCCGATGATACGCCCCTTGCCCCTCCAGCCGCCTGACGCCACATCTGCCCGATGACCCAGAAGACCGTACTCGCCCTGCACCCCGCCGCCCGCGACGACATCGCCGACCTGACGACCCGCAGACCTCTGCCGGGCCAGGGGCTGGATCAGGTCGACCCCTTCCTGTTCCTCAACCATCACGGCCCGCAGGTCTATCCGCCCGGCAACAACGGCCTGCCCTTCGGTCCGCATCCGCATCGAGGTTTCGAGACGGTCAGCTTCATCCTCGAGGGGGAAATGGCCCACCTCGACAGCGGCGGGCATGAGAGCGTCATCCGGGCCGGCGGCGTGCAATGGATGACGGCCGGATCGGGCCTCGTTCACGCTGAGATATCGCCCGCCGCCTTCAAGCAAGCAGGCGGGCCGCTCGAGATCCTCCAGCTCTGGGTCAATCTGCCGCCGGCGCTGAAGATGACCGCGCCCCGCTACATCGGCCTGCAGGCGCGGGACATACCCGTCCATGAGGCCGACGACAGCCGGGCCCGGCTGCATCTGATTTCGGGCCAGTACGGCGATACGGTCGGCCCCATCGACAGTCTGACCGGCGTCTTCATGAGCACTCTTGATCTGGCGGGGGGCGGCCGCATCCATTTCGACGGCCTCGCTGGGCGCAATGTGTTTCTCTATGTGGTCAGCGGCGCGGTGCGGGTCGCCGGCAAGGATATCCCGGCCTGGAACCTGGCCACCCTCGATCTGGACGGCGACCATCTGGAGATCGAGGCCGAAGCGGATGCGCGGCTGGTGTTCGGTCACGCGGCCCCGATCGGCGCTCCGGTGGTCTCCCACGGCCCCTTCGTGATGAACACGGTTCCGGAGATCCATCAGGCCATCGCCGACTACAATGCGGGAAAGTTCGGTCAGGTCAGGCTTTAGCCCCTTCGCCCCCGGGGCCCGTCAGCCTAGATTGCACCCGATGACCCCAGTTCCGATGCTCGCCCTCACGGGGCTGACCAAGTCCCTGCCCGGCGGCCGCGTGCTGTTCTCAGGCCTCGATCTGTCGATCGCCGCCGGGGAGTTCGTGGCGGTGATGGGCGAGAGCGGGGTCGGCAAATCGACCCTGCTCAACGTTATCGCCGGGCTGGATACCGCCGACCGGGGCGAGGTGGTGATTGATGGGACGGCCCTGTCCGGGCTGGATGACGATGGCCGCACCCTGCTGCGCCGCGATCGCATCGGCTTTGTCTTCCAGGCCTTTCATGTGCTGCCGCACCTCAGTCTGCTGCGCAATGTCGCCCTGCCGCTGGTTCTGGCCCATGCGGATCCCGCCGGGGCCCTTGGCAAGGCCGGGGCCTTGCTGGACGCCGTCGGCCTTGGCGGACGCGGCGACGACTATCCCCGCCAGCTTTCCGGCGGAGAGCTGCAACGGGTGGCCATTGCCCGGGCGCTCGTCCATCGACCGGCCCTGATCCTTGCCGACGAGCCGACCGGCAATCTCGACCCGGAGACCTCGGACCGGATCATGGCCTTGCTGATCACCCAGGCGCGGGAGGCCGGGGCCGCGGCCCTGATCGTCACCCACTCGGAAAAGGCCGCTGCGGCGGCCGACCGGTCCCTGATGCTCACCCATGATGGTCTGGTCGCCCGTGGCGCCTGATCGGGCGCGGCCCAGCCTTCCGGCTCTTCGCTGGCTGATTCTGGGGGAATGGCGCTCCCAGCCGGTGCGGGTTGCGACCGCCGCTCTGGCCATTGCGGTCGGCGTGGCCCTGGGCTTTGCGGTCCACCTGATCAACGCCTCGGCCCTGAACGAGTTTTCCCGCGCCATCAGCACCGTCAATGGCGACGCCGACCTGCAGATTCAGGGCGTCTCGACCGCCGGGTTTGATGAGGCCCTTTACCCCAAGTTGGCCAGAGCGCCCGGAGTGGCTGTCGCCAGCCCGGTGATCCAGCTGACCGCCGCCCTTCCGGGGGAGAACGATGGCCTGACCCTGATTGGTCTCGACATCTTCCGGGCCGCCGCCGTGACTCCCGCCCTGCTCGGGCGGCCAGCGGGCAATGGCGGATCGACCGGCTTTGGAGACGCCGGCGCGGTCTTTGACGAGAACGCCGTCTTCCTGTCGCCGGCCCTGATGAAGGGCCGGGCTCCGGGGCAGACCATCACCCTGTCCGCCGGCGGCCGCACCGCGCCGCTGATCATCGCCGGAGGCCTTCCGGGCGTCGCCGAGGGGCGAAGGATCGCGGTGCTCGACATCGCCGCCGCCCAATGGCGCTTTGGCCAGATCGGCCGCCTCCAACGGGTCGACCTGAAGCTGCTCCCTGACGCCGATCGGGAGGAAACGGCCCAGGCGCTGGCCCGCCTGCTGCCGGCCGAAGCCGAACTGGCAACCCGCGAAAGCCAGACCCGGCGCAGCGACAGCCTGTCCCGCGCCTATCGGGTGAACCTCAACATGCTGGCGCTGATGGCCCTGCTGACCGGCGGATTCCTGGTCTTTTCGGCCCAGTCGCTGTCGGTGGCCCGGCGTCGCTCACAGTTCGCCCTTCTCCGGGTGCTCGGCTCGAACCGGCGCGCCCTGATGATCCAGGTGCTGATCGAGGGCGGTGTGGTCGGCGCGGTCGGGTCGGTGCTGGGCCTGGGTCTTGGCCTGCTGCTGGCGGACGTCGCCCTGCGTTTGCTGGGCGGGGATCTGGGCGGCGGCTACTTCCAGGGGGGGCGGCCGGTGCTGGTCTTCGCCCCGATCGCCGCTCTGGTCTTCTTCGGCCTGGGACTGGCCTGCGCCGTCGTCGGCAGCCTGGCTCCGGCGCGGGAGGCTGCCAGCGCTCAGCCGGCGGTGGCGTTGAAGAACGCCGGCGACGCCGTGGACCCATCGATCCGGCCCCGCGTCCTGCCGGCCGTGGTGCTTTTGGGTCTGGGCGGCCTTTGCGCCTTTGCGCCGGCGATCGGCGGTCTGCCCCTGCTGGGCTATGCATCCATGGCGCTGTTGCTGGCCGGAGGCGTTGCGGCAATGCCCTGGCTGGCCCGGGCTCTGCTCTCGCCACTTCAGAACCACACGCCGCGAAGCCCGCCGGCCGAACTGGCGATCCGGCGACTCTGGGGCGCGCCGACCCAGGCCGCCGTCGCCCTGTGCGGCATCGTCGCCTCGACCAGCCTGATGATCGCCATGGCGGTGATGGTCTCCAGTTTCCGAGGCTCGGTTGACGACTGGCTGGGTCAGGTCCTGCCGGACGACCTCTATCTCCGCTACGAGGGCCCATCCGAGGCTGGAGGCCTCGATCCCGCCGCCCAGGCTCGTTTGGCCAAGGTCCCCGGAGTCGACGGCATCGCCTTCACCCGGGCCCAGGCCCTGCGCCTGAACCCGGAAGCGCCGGCCGTCGCCCTGGTGGCTCAGCCTGTAACCCGCACCGATCCCGGAGCCCGGCTGCCGATGATCGGCCGTCCGCGACCCGCGCCGGAGGGCATGACGCCTGTCTGGGTGTCAGAACCAGCCGCCTGGCTGAACCACCTGAAGGTCGGCGACACCCTGTCCTTGCCGCTCAAGGGAGGGACCAAGGTCTATGTTTCAGGCATCTGGCGCGACTACGCCCGCCAGAACGGCGCCATCGTGCTGACCAGCGAGGACTACAGTCGTCTGACCGGCGATCAGTTGCGATCAGAGGCGTCCATCAAGCTGACGTCCGGCGCCGACCCGGACCGGGTCACCGAAGGGCTGCGGGCCGCCCTGCCGCCGGAATTGAAGGATCGCGTCCAGTTTGCCCGGCCGGGGCAGATCCGCGCGATCGCCCTTGGCCTGTTCGATCGCAGCTTCGCCATCACCTACGTGCTTGAACTGGTCGCCATCCTTGTCGGTCTGGCCGGCGTGGCGGCGACGGTTTCGGCCCAGACCCTGGCCCGCACCAAGGAGTTCGGCATGCTGCGCCACCTTGGGGTCAGAAAAGGCCAGATTACCGCCATGCTGGCGCTCGAAGGCGCGCTGCTTGGGGCCGTCGGCGTTACCGCGGGACTGACGCTGGGACTGGTGATGAGCCAGGTGCTGATCCATGTGGTCAATCCACAGTCCTTCCACTGGACCATGCAGACCAGACTGCCCTGGGTCCTGTTCGCGGTGGTGACGGTGTCCCTGATCGCTGCGTCCGCCGGCACCGCTCTGCTGGCCGGGCGACGGGCCCTGTCGGTGGACGCCGTGCGGGCTGTCAGGGAGGACTGGTGATGCGCAGGTTTCTTGTGGCTCTGACCGCAGGTCTGTTGTTGCTGACCACGGGCGCGGATGGCGGCCGGATCGCCCCCGACTATGCCACCGTCGCGCCGGCGACCGGCATCAGCTTCCCGCGCGACCACGGCGCCCACCCCGAGTTCCGGACCGAGTGGTGGTACGTCACCGGCTGGCTGGATGGTCCTGATGGGCCGCTGGGCTTCCAGATGACCTTCTTCCGGACCCGGCCGAATGTCGATCAGGCCAACCCCAGCGCCTTTGCGGCCAAGCAGGTGTTGTTCGCCCACGCCGCACTTTCAGACCCGAAGGTCGGCTATCTGCTCCACGACCAGAGGGTCGCCCGTCAGGGGTTCGGCCTGGCCGAAGCCTCTCTCACCGATGGCGATATCGTTCTGGACGACTGGAGCCTTCGCCGCCGGACCGATGGTCAGTGGCGAGGGAAGGTCGGCGGCAAGGACTTCGCCCTTGATCTGAATTTCACTCCGACCCAGGCGCCGCTGCTTCAAGGCAGGAACGGCTACAGCCGCAAGGGGCCGGACGCGGCCCAGGCCAGCCACTACTACAGCCTGCCGCAACTGACTGTGTCGGGAGCGGTGATCCGCAAGGGCCGATCAGTCAGGGTGACCGGGCGCGCCTGGATCGACCGGGAATGGTCGTCGACCCTGCTGGACCAGACGGCCGTCGGATGGGACTGGGTCGGTCTCAATCTCGACGACGGCGGCGCCCTGATGGCCTTCCAGGTGCGCGACGCCGCCGGAAAGGCGATATGGGCCGGCGGCTCATTGCGGACAGCCTCCGGCGACAGGACTGTGCTTGCCCCGGGGGATGTCGCCTTCACCACCAGACGCGTCTGGCGCTCGCCCCGCACCAGGGCGGCCTATCCGGTGGAGCGCGGCCTCACAGTCAAGCTGCCGGGCGGGGCGCGCAGCTTTGTCCTCAAGCCCCTGTTCGACGATCAGGAACTGGACAGCCGCGCCGGTGGCGGCCCGGTCTATTGGGAAGGCGCGGTCAGCGGAGATGGCGCGCAGGGCTATCTCGAACTGACCGGCTATCTCGAAAAGCTGACCCTCTAGCTGTCCCTCTGAGTCACGGGTCCTCGCCGCCGACATCCTTGATCAGATGCCGCGGAAGGCGCGTCGACAGGCTGCGGGCGATATCCGCGCGGTCTGTCCGGGTGTCGGGGGAGCGCCTGTGGGGGCGCCCGTATCTAGAATGCGCGGCCTTGAGCCACGCGAGCAGTTTTGCTGGCGTCATTCCAACCTTGTTGAGCGAGGAGGTTTTCGGTGGCGTCGCGCATGTGACACTCTCCTGTCTCTGAGGTTGGCGGGACGGCGTACGTCCCGGACGAGGTCTTGATAACAGAGTTCCGTGGCCTGCGCCTCAGGAATTGACCAGCGACTTCCTGGCCGATTGTCCGGGGCGCAAAAAAAGCCCCGGACACCGTGAGGTCTCCGGGGCTCTGGTCTTGGTTCGCGACGATGGATCAGGTCGTCGGGACCTTCTGTCCCAGACCCTTCAGCAGGGTGCGTCCGCCTTCAATCGCCGCCTTGCGGCTGGTCGGGTGGGCGAGCAGGCCGATCAGGGCCAGGCCGCCGATCAGCGACAGGATGCTGACGATCGGGCGCGCTTTGGCGGTTTCAACGGCCGTGGCGCCGGCTTCGGTCAGGCTGGTTTTGGCTTCCCTGGCCTTCTCGCGCATCTTGCCGACAGAGTCGCTGCCCATCACGCGCTCGATCAGTTCACTGACGGCGGGGCCGATGTTGGCGTCGACGCCGTTGGTGGTGGTGGTGATCGGAGTCTGGCTGGCCATGGGTAAATCCTTGGGGGCTTGGGGAGGTGTTCCCTGTCCAACGCCCGTAAGACCCTAACGATCCGTCGCCGGCTTCCGCCGCGGGATCAGCCGCCTTTGGAGAGGCCCTTGAGGATGGCCTGAAAGGTCCGCCGGCGCAGTTCGGACGGATCAATGGTGGGGCCAAGCTTGCCCGCCAGCTGCAGGACGAGGCCCCCGTGCAGGGCCGCCCACAGCATGTGGGCCACAAGTTCCGGATCGGTGTCGATCAGACCGCCGTCGACCATGCCCGCCGCGTGACCGACCATGACATTGCGGGCCCGGGTGCTGGCGGCGACCAGATCAGGGTAGTCGGCCTCGTTGGGCTGCGACAGGTCGAACATCAGTCGGTAGGCGTCAGACTGGCCAAGGGCGAAGCGGGTGTAGGCGCGGCCCACCGCCTCGGAGCGTTTGACCGGATCGGTCTCCGAATTGAACGCCGTTTCCATCGCCTCGGCGAAACGGCCAAAGCCGCTGGCCCGCACCGCGGCGAGAATGTCGTCCTTGTCCTTGAAGTAGCGATAGGGGGTCATCGGGCTGACCCCGAGTTCGGCGGCCAGCTGCCGCATGGTCACCGCTTCCGGGCCGTGCTCGGCGAACAGACGCTCCGCGGCTGCGCAAAGCCGCTCACGGAAATCTTCTACCTGGGCGGGGGAAAGGGCGCGGGGCATGTCACAAAGCAAATCGGAACGTTGCTAATCTCTATAGCTTACATTATAAGTTTACGACGTAAATTAAAGGTGACCGATGACGCACTGGGATCTGCTGATCGACAAGACCAACCTGACCCGCTCGGAGATGGCCCCGGCGCCCGCTCTGGGAATTGCCGACCTCAAGGACGGAGAGGTGCTGCTGGCGGTCGAGCGTTTCGCCCTGACGGCCAACAACGTCACCTACGGGGCCATGGGCGACGCCTTCGGATACTGGCGGTTCTTTCCGGCGCCGGAAGGTATGGGACGCATCCCGGTCTGGGGGTTCGCCACTGTCGAGGCGTCAAAGGCCGAGGGCATCGAACAAGGCCTTCGCCTGTTCGGATACTTGCCGATGTCCAGCCACTTTGTCGCCCGGCTGGTCAGGACGCGCGGCGGGCTGGTCGACGCGGCCGAACACCGGGCGGAGCTGCCGCCGACCTACAACCAGTATGCCGAGGCGCCGGCGGACGCTTCTGACGACCACCGGGCCCTGCTGCGCCCGCTGTTCATGACCAGCTGGCTGATCGACGATTTTCTGTCCGACCAGAAGGATTTCGGGGCGCAGACGGTCATCCTGACCAGCGCCTCCAGCAAGACTGCCCTGGGCCTGGCCTGGGCCCTTCATCGTCGCGGTCTGAAGGTCGTCGGCCTCACATCGCCGGGCAACACGGCTTTCCTGCAAGGTCTTGGACTGTTTGATCAGGTCCTGACCTATGACGACGCCGGGAGCCTGACCGCATCGGGCCCGGCCGTGCTGGTCGATTTCGCAGGCAACCGGGCGGTAATCGGGGCGATCCATAAGCGGCTGGGCGATCAGCTGGTCCACAGCGCCGTCGTCGGGGCCACGCACTGGCAGGCGCCGCCGGCGCTGGGTGAAGACAGCCTGCCGGGCCCCAAACCGGTCCTATTCTTCGCCCCGGACCAGATCCGCAAACGGGCGAAGGAATGGGGGGCTGAAGCACTCGACACCCGCTTCCGCGCTGCGATGGGGGCCTTCATCGCGGACAACGCCTGGCTGACCCTGGAAACGGCTCAGGGGCCGGAGGGTCTGCAGACGGTCTGGAGCAAGGTGGTCAGCGGCGAGGCCCGGCCAGACGTCGGCTACATCGTCGCGCTCTGAGCGCGCACACAAGAATAACAGGAGGAGATCAGGTCATGGACGGTGAACTTCGCGGCAATCCCTTTCTTCGTGGCAATTTCGCCCCCGTCCGGACCGAGGACGACTTCGATCTGCCCGTCACGGGAACGCTTCCGGCGGGGTTGAACGGAGCTTTCTACCGCATCGGCCCCAACCCCCAGTTCGAGCCGGAGCCGAAGGGCTATCACTGGTTCGGCGGCGACGGGATGCTGCACGCCTTTCACATCGAGGGCGGCAAGGTTCAGTACCGCAATCGCTATGTCCGCACCCCACGCTGGCAGACCGAGAACGCGGCAGGTCGCCGCCTCTACGGCGCGATGGGCAATCCGATGACCACCGATCCATCGGTCATGGGGACCGACAGCGGCGTGGCCAACACCAATGTCATGGTCCATGCCGGCCGCCTGCTGGCGCTGGAGGAGGCGCACCAGCCGTTCGAGGTCGAGGCGGGCAGTCTGGACCCGGTCGGCTACCGCGACTTCGGCGGCAAGGTCACCGCCCACCCCAAGGTCGACCCCCGTACCGGCGAGATGGTGTTCATCGCCTATGCCGACGCTGAATTGCCCCTGTCGTCAAAGGTCAGTTGGGGCGTAGCCGATGCTGACGGCGTCCTGCGCCTGAGGGAAACCTTTGACGCCCCCTACTGCTCGATGATCCACGACTTCGCCCTGACAGACCGGTTTGTCGTCATTCCGGTCCTGCCGCTGACCGGCGATCTGCAAAGGGCGATGAGCGGCATGCCGCCCTTCGCCTGGGAGCCGGAAAAGCCGGCCCTGCTGGCCATCATCGACCGTGAGAAGGGCGTTTCCAGTCTGCGGTGGGTTCCTGTCTCGGCCGGCTATGTCTTTCACGTCGCCAATGCGTGGGAGGAAGGCGATCAGCTGTTCATTGATGTGATGCGCTATCCCCAGGCGCCGTTCTTCCCCCTGGCCGATGGATCGCCTGGCCGGGAAACCGGGGCGGTGTCTCTCCGCTGGCAGGTGGATACTTCGGGGCCCGAGCCGAAGGTGACCGAGACGACGATGGATGATCTGGCCGGCGAATTTCCCCGCATCGACGACCGCTTCGCCCAGCGCCGCCATCGCCATGTCTGGTTCTCCGGCCAGGCGCGACGTCCCGGCGACATTCGCGGCGACTGCCTGGCCCATCTGGACCTCGAAACGGGCGAGCGCCAGGTGTGGAATGACGAGGGGCTGGGCGGGGTCGGCGAGCCGGTCTTCTGCCCGGCGTCCGCGGACGCCACGGAAGGGGAGGGCTGGATTTTGACGGTGCTCTTCCGGCCGCAGAAGGACATCAGCGAACTGGCGATTTTCGACGCTAAGACGATCAGCAAGGGCCCGGTCTGCGTGGTTCCCGTCCCCCGCCGCATACCCTTCGGCTTCCACGCCAATTTCGTCGCCGCCTGATCGCCGCTGGAGCGCGTTCTAATGCGTGGGATCCGGTCATCGGATCAAACGCGCGACCAACAGAAGTCCTGGAGCGGGGCGATTTGAGACCATCAATCGAACCCTGCTCCAGCCCCCCCCATTCTACGGTTGCTCCGTGCACCTGTGGGTTTAGGATGACCTGTCCGACGCCAAGGGGGCAGGTTGGGCGGGCTGGGGGCGTTTTATCCCGGCGAAGTGCAGAGTGTGGTCGATGGGGTTCGCCAATCTGGCGGTGAAGGACTGGGGTGGTCTGGTCATCGAGGCCGACCAGGGGGCGGAGTCTGTGCGCGGCGCCGCGGCCGCCACGGCCGATGTGCCTGTGGGCCTGCGCCGCAGGATGCCGAAATTCGCCCTGGCCGCCGTGCGCTGCGCTGTGGGGGTCGCCAGACCGGGGTGCGAACTGGTCTTCGCCTCGCGCTTTGGTGATGTGACGACGGCGCTCAATCTCTCTGAAGCAATTGTCGCCGCCGATCTGCTGTCGCCGTCGGCCTTTTCCGCCTGTGTTCACAACGCCGCGCCCGGGCTTGCCGCCCAGGTGTTGGGCGAGCACGCCAGCCACACGGCCGTGTCGGCCGGGGCGGAAAGTCTGCAGGCCGGCCTGCTTGAGGCCTGGCTTCGGCTGTCGTCCGGCGAGGCCGAGGAGGTGGTTGTGCTGTTCGCCGACCAGGTCATGCCGCCGATCTATGGTGAGTTCGAGCATGAGCCGGAGACGCCGATGGTCGCTCTGGCTCTGCGGCTGGGGCTGGCGGGCGATGACGCCGTCGCCGCGATTGCGCCCGGAACCGGCCGCCGCGGCGCCTTGGCCCTGATGGATCGCCTCGCCGGGGGCGAAACTCTTCTGGCGGTCGGCGTCTCGACTCCGGTTCCGGCGCAATGACCCAGATTCTCTCCGCGATCGATCGTGGATGGAGGCTGATCGCCACTGCTCTATCGTTCATTCTTTTCGGCATCGGCGGCCTGGCTCTGGCCCTGGCGGTGTTTCCGTTTCTGAACATCGGCTTTCACGCCAAAGACCTGCGCCAGCGCATCGCCCAGCTTGTCGTGCAGCGGACCTGGCGGCTGTACATCCGGATCATGCGCCTGCTCGGCGTGCTGACCTACGAGTGTCGGGGCGAGGCGCTGCTGAAGAGCGACCACGGCGTCATGGTCGTGGCCAACCACCCGTCCCTGCTCGACATCGTGTTTCTGATGGCTTTCATGCAGCGCACCAAATGCGTGGTTAAGGCGGGGGTCTGGAAGAACCCGTTCATGGCCGGCGTGGTCCGCGCGGCCGGCTATATTCCAAACCTCGGCGACCCGGAGCGGTTGCTCGAGGACTGCGCCCAGGCGATGCGCGAGGGCAATAATGTGATGATCTTTCCGGAAGGCTCCCGCACCGTGCCGGGCCAGCCGCGCAAGATGCAGCGCGGGTTCGCCTATGCCGCGATCAAGGCCGGCGCCCCGGTTCGTCTGGCGACCATCACGGTGACGCCGCCGACCCTGCTCAAGGGTGAGCCCTGGTATCGGATCCCGCCGAGACGCCCCCACTGGGACATCCGGATTCACGAACGCATTGAAGTTTTCGACATGGCGGGGCAAGACCCGCTGCCTGTCGCCGCGCGTCACCTGGTCACGCGAGTCGATGAGATGATGGAAGAGAAGCTGAGCGCATGACCGACCTGGAACAAGAGATCAAGGTGATGATCATCGACGTCCTCAATCTGGAGGATGTGACGCCCGATGACATCGATCCGGCCGAGGACCTGTTCGGCGATGCCGGTCTCGCCCTGGATTCAATCGACGCGCTGGAAATTGGCGTCGGGGTGCAAAAGAAGTACGGCATCAAGATCAATGCCGAAGACAAGGGCACGCGGGCGCACTTCCAGTCGGTGCGGTCGCTCGCCGAATTTGTCGCTGCGCAACGCTGAGGGAGGGGAGACCATGGATAGACAGGCCGTTTACAAGGAAATCTCCGACTTCCTGGTCGACACCTTCGAAGTCCCGGAAGAGGATCTGACCCCCGATGCGGATCTGGTGGAGAATCTGGGCCTCGACAGCATCGACGCCGTCGACCTGATGGTGAAGCTGCAGGAGATCACCGGCAAGAAGGTGACGCCCGAGCAGTTCAAGACCGTGCGGACCATCAATGACGTTCTCGACGTGGTGGATCAGCTCTCGGCCAATGGCTGATCCTGCGCCGGCGGGCCCGCCCGTCCGCAAGATTGATCCTGCAACCCTGCTTCTGGCGCTGATCACCGTCCTCTACCCCTTCCTCGCCCTGCTGGCGGTGAAGACGGTGGGGCCGGCGATTGTCGTTGCGGTCCTGTGCCTGCTGCTCGTGCTGCGCGTCGTCTTCGGCCTCGGCAAGGGCGTGCCGCTCGGCATGGCCCTGGCTCCGCTGGCGGTCGCCGTCCTGATGGGACTGGTGACCCTGTGGGATGCTCACCGGGCGGTGCGCTTCTATCCGGTGTTCATGAATGCGGCGATGCTGATGGCCTTCGGCGCAAGCCTGTTTGGCGGGCCCAGCATGATCGAGCGGCTGGCCCGGATCGCCGAGCCTGACCTTCCGCCCTCCGGGGTCGCCTACACACGCAAGGTCACCATGGTGTGGTGCGTCTTCCTCGCCCTGAACGGACTGACCGCGCTCTGGACGGCCCTGTTCGCCTCGATGGAGGTCTGGACCCTCTACAATGGCTTCATCGCCTATCTGCTGATGGGCGCGCTGTTCGGCGGCGAATTCCTCGTGCGCCGGGTTGTCCGTCGGAAGGACGGGCAGGCATGACCGGGCCGGGCCTCATCGCCACCCTGAAGGGCGCGCCCGCTGACCAGCAGATGTTCACCGGCGACGGGGCGGCCACGGCCGGTCAGATCCGTGCGACCGCCGTGCGACTGGCGCCGCGCCTTGTCGGCGAGGGCCCTGTCTTTCTGCACACGACTTCGGCCGCCTTGTTCACCGCCGGCCTGCTGGCCGCGGCCATCGCCCGTCGCCCGCTTGCGCTCCCGGCCCACACCCGGCCGGGCTATCTGGCGGAAGTGGACGGCGAGGGGGCGCTGCTGCTTGACGACGCCAGCCTTTCGCTCGCCAACGAGACTGACGCGGTCGCTGGAGCGCTCGGCGGGGCGGCGAGCGATGTCGAGCTGACCTTCTTCACCTCCGGCTCGACCGGGGTTCCCAAGCGCATCCTGCGACGACTGTCCCAGCTGGAAACCGAGGCCCGGGTTCTCGAAGACACCTTTGGCGGCGAGACCGGCGCGGTTGAGGCGACGGTGTCCCATCAGCACATCTACGGCCTGATCTACCGCCTTGTCTGGCCGCTGATGACCGGGCGACCAAGCGCCAGCCATGTGGCCGACTTCTGGGAGCAACTTGAAGGGCGTCTTGGCCCGGGCGTGACGCTGATTTCCAGCCCCGCCCATCTGACGCGCCTGCCGCCGGCCATGGATCTGGCGGTCCAGTCTCCGGGTCTGATCTTCTCATCCGGCCAGCTCCTGCCGACCCCGGCGGCGCTGATCTGCGGAGGTGTTTTCGGGCATCCCGTCACCGAAGTCCTTGGCAGCACCGAGACCGGGGGCGTCGGCTGGCGCAGGCAGGTCGAAGGCGACGAGCCGTGGACGCCGTTCGCCGGAATTGATCTGGTCTGGGACGAAGCCGGCGGGCTTTCGGTCGCCAGCCCCTATCTCGACGGCGCTGATCCGTTTCCCATGGGCGACCGGGGCGAGCCGCTCGAGGACGGCCGGTTTCGTCTTCTGGGCCGCGCCGATCGTATGGAGAAGATCGACGGCAAGCGGGTCTCCCTGACCCGCGTCGAGGAAGCGCTCAAGGCCCTGCCGCTGGTGGCCGAGGCGGCTGCCTTTACCCTGCCGGAGCGCAAGGGCGCGCTGGCCGCGGTGGTCGAACTGACGCCGGGGGGCGCAAGCGAACTGGAGGCGCGCGGAGCTTTTCGTCTGAGCAGGCTGCTTCGCACCGCGCTGGCTGATAGACTGGAGCCGATCGAGCGACCGAAGCACTGGCGCTTTGTCGATCAGATGCCGACGGACTCACAGGGAAAACGACGTATCAGCGACCTTCGCGCCCGGTTTGAAACGGACCTTCCCCGCACACCGCCTTACGAGGTGGTTTCCCGCGAGGGCGACAGCGCCTGCCTCAAGGTCTCCCTGCCGCCGGAGCTGATTTACTTCCAGGGACATTTCCCGGAGCAGTCGATTCTCCCCGGCATCTCCCAGGTCCATATGGCCGTGCTGATCGCCGCCGAGGTGCTGGACTTCGCCCCGGCCAGCGCCGAACTGACCCGGGTCAAGTTCAAGGATATCGTCGGGCCCGGCGAGGTGCTGGACCTGACTCTGGCGGCTGACCGCGCCCGGGGAAGGCTGACCTTCCGCTGGCAGCGCGCCAACGGCAACGAAGCCTCGGCCGGCGTCGTCGGCAGCTGAGGCTGTCGCATAGCATTGTACAGGGCAAGGATCGGCGATGAGCGGAACCCTCGACCGGATCGATCTGGCGGCCCTGAAGGGCTTTGACGACATCATCGATGTCCGCAGCCCGGCGGAGTTCGCCGAGGATCATGTGCCGGGGGCGATCAATCTGCCGGTGCTCGACAATGAGCAGCGGGCGCAGGTCGGGACCATCTATGTCCAGGAGTCGCGGTTTCAGGCCCGACTGATCGGCGCGGCGCATGTGGCCCGCAACATTGCCCGTCACCTCGAGACCACCCTGTTTGACCGGACGGGCGGCTATGCGCCTCTGGTCTACTGCTGGCGGGGCGGCCAGCGGTCAAACGCCATGGCCACGGTGCTGCGTCAGGTGGGGTGGCGGGCCACCCTGCTGGACGGCGGCTATCGCACCTGGCGGCGCCATGTGACCTCTCGGCTCTACGACGCCCCGCCATCGCTGAAGATCATCCTGCTGGACGGCTACACTGGCTCGGCCAAGACCGAGATTCTGGGGCGAATGCCGGCGCGGGGCGTGCAGATTCTGGATCTGGAAGGCCTGGCGGAGCATCGCGGCTCGGTCTTCGGCGGGCTGGCCGGCAGCCCGCAGCCCAGCCAGAAGGGCTTTGAAAGCCGACTGCTGCAGGCCATGGCCGAGCTCGATCCGGCCCGTCCCGTGCTGGTGGAAGCCGAGTCCAGCAAGATTGGCGACCGGATGGTGCCGCCGACGCTGTGGCAGGCCATGCAGACCGCGCCGCGCATCGTCATCGAGGTCCCGCCCGAGGCGCGGGCCGGTTATCTGGTCCAGGCCTATTGCGACATCACCGAAGATCCCGCCGCCCTTGGCCGCGCGCTTGACCGCCTGCCGCCCCTGTATGGTCTCAAGCGCCTGGCCGAGTGGCGCGACATGGCTCACCGGCGGGATTTTGCGCCTCTCGCCGCGGCCCTGATCGAAATCCACTACGATCCCGCCTATCAGCGATCCAGCCGCCGGGACACGCGCGACTGTCTTGGCGTGGTCGCCGCAGCCGGGCTGGACACCGCATCGCAGGAGCGGGCGGCCGACCAGATCGCGGCCCTGGTTCTGGCCGTCTGACGGCCTTCAGACGGAAACCGACAGGCGCGCCCCGCCGGCCCTTGGCTCGACAACCTCTCCGATGATCCACACCGGCTGACCCATCCGCTCGCAGGTCGCGACGACCTCGCTGGCGTGATCGGCCGGGGCCGCGGCCAGCAGGCCCCCGGCTGTCTGGGGATCGAACAGCAGGTCGAAACGGACGTCGGCGCGCACGGTCGCTGTCGCCGCCATCCCAGAAGCGATGGCCGAGGTTTCGGGGAAGATCGAACTGCGGACCCCGGCGCGGGCCAGATCGATGGCGCCCTGCACCCAGGGCACGGCCTCCAGTGAGACGTTGCCCGCCATACCGGACTGGCGCAGCATGGCGTCCAGATGCCCGGCCAGGCCAAAGCCCGTGACGTCGGTCATCGCCGTGGCGGACTGGCGCAGCAACGCTGCGACCGGTCCGCTGGAGGTCTGCATCTGCTCAAAGACCGCGGCGACATCCCGGCCGTGGGCCAGACCCCGCATTTCAGCGGCAAGCACCACCCCGACGCCGACTGGCCTGGTCAGCAACAATCGGTCGCCGGGCCGCGCGCCATCCAGTCCGATCGGGCTTCTGCCTCCGGTCAGCCCCGTCACAGTCAGGCCGATGGTCAGTTCAGCCCCAAGGCTGGTGTGGCCGCCGACCAGATCGGCGCCGGCCTCGATCAGCACGGTCTGAAGTCCAGCCAGAATCTCGCCGATGGTTCGCGTCTGCAGCGCGCTGCTCATCGGCGGCAGGATCAGATTGGCCACGGCGGCCTGGGGGTCAGCCCCCATGGCCCAGATGTCACCCAGAGCGTGGTTGGCGATCACCCGAGCCAGTCGATAGGGATCCAGGGTGAAGGCGCGGAAATGGTCGCTGCTGATCACCTGCCGTCCCGTGTCTCCCCAGGACAGAATTGCCGCGTCATCACCCTGGCCGCGCAGGCTGTCGGCCCGGTGGAGCGGCTGCAGACCGGCGAGGGCGGCGCCCAGCGTGGCGGGACCGACCTTCGATCCGCATCCGCCGCACAGGGGCGCGGCGGACTCCAGCTCCGAGACGCCCGCGGCTACGGGCCCTGACGTCAAAGGGGCCGCCGGCATGGCGGGCAAGGCGTTCAGCCGGGTCATGAACGTCCGGTCGATCCGGTCCTTCCAGCGCCAGAGGCCGGGCGCTGTCATCGCGACGCCCCACTTCTCGGCGACGGCGGCCTTCCGGCCCAGACTGACCAGCTTCAGATAGTCGCTCTGGGGGTTGAAGGGGCGCGGTGCGCCTCCCGAAAGCGCCGCCTTGAGATTGCGATAAAGCGCCGGTCCCTGACGCACGGCATAGACGCCGGCCTTGGGACGAGGGCTGGCGTCCATATGGGCGGCGTCTCCGACGGCGAACACCTTGGGATGACTGACGCTGCGCAGCTCGCGGTCCACCCTGATGAACCCGTCCTTCAGGGCAAGGCCCGTTTCCGGCAGCCAACCGGCCGCGGCGGCGCCGGCGGTGGCGGCGACAAAGGCCGATTCCTCGATCTCGACCTCGCCAATGCGCGATCCGGTGCGGACCTCGACACCGGCCCGGCTCAACTGGTTTCGCAGGGTCTTTCGCAGGGAGAGCGAGCCCTGGGGCAGGACGTCCGCGGCCGCCTCATACAGGCTGACCCGGACAGGACCGGACCCGACGACCTCTCCCAGCCGCCAGGCCATGGCCATCGCCAGTTCGCAGCCGCCGAGACCGCCGCCGATCACCGCCACTTTGGGCGCGGCCTCCCCCGCCTGCACCGCGCCGACAAAGGCCGTCCAGGCATCGGCGAAAGGGCCCAGCGGTTTGGCGGGCGTGGCGCCGCCGCTTGGTCCGGCAGGCATGCCCGAGGTGATGCCGATATCGACCGAGGCGATGTCGAAGGCGATATCAGGCCGCCCCTCAAGGCGGGCCAGGCCGGCTTGCGGATCCAGACCGATCACCCGGTCCAGCACCAGACGGGCGCCGGCGAAACGCGCCAGGCGGATCAGGTCGATATCCAGCTCTTCGCGGCGATAATGTCCGGCGACAAAGCCGGGAAGCATGCCGGTGTAGGGCGCCGTCGGTTCCGGATTGACCAGAGTCAGCCGGACGCCGGGCAGCGGCTTCATTCCCCACATCCGCAGCAGGACGGCGTGGGCGTGGCCGCCGCCGATGAGCAGCAGGTCGCGGGTCAGCGGGACGGACGATTGCATGGTCTGCCTCTTTAGCAGGCCGGCGCCCCGTCCGTCCCTGATCGATCAGCTCAGCTCTTCGGAAGAATAGCCGAGGATCTCGCGGGCGATGATCAGCCGCTGGATCTGGCCGGTGCCTTCGTAGATGTCGCTGATCCGGCCGTCCCGCAGGTACTTCTCGACCAGATGGTCATGGCTGACAGACATGCCGCCCAGCAGTTCCATCGCACCCTGCGGTACGGTGCGGCAGACATCCCCGCCCTTGGCCTTGCAGACCGAGCTTTCGAGGTTGTTCGGCTTGCGCTTGTCGCTCAGCCAGGCCGCGTGCAGCACCGTCAGGGCGGCGGCCTCTGTATCGGCCTCCAGCTCGATCAGTTTCTGTTCTGTCGCCGTGCGCTGCGGGAAGCTCCTGGTCCAGTCAACGCTGACCCCCTCGGCGGCCAGGGCGTCGGTCGCGAAGTTCAGGGCCCCGCGGGCCTTGGCCACGCCGCCGGAGGCGACGGCGGGGCGGGTCATGTTGAAGGTCTTCATCACCCCGCGATAGGAGGCCGAACCGCCGCCCTTGGGCACGGTCTCGTCCCCGCCCAGCAGGCTGTCGCGCGGAATGCGGCAGTCGCGGAAGGCGTAGGCGGCGGTGTCGGAAGCGCGGATGCCCAGCTTCTTCTCCTGCCGCACCAACTCGAAGCCGGGGGCGCCCTTGAGCACCAGGAACGATTTGATCCCCGCCCGTCCGGCGGACTTGTCGATGGTCGCCCAGACGATGGCCCCGTCGCATTTGACGCCATCGGTGACGAAGATCTTGTCGCCGTTCAGCACCCACTCATCGCCATCCAGCCGGGCAGTGGTCTGGATGGCCTTGGTGTCGGAGCCGACGCCGGGTTCGGTGATCGACATGGCCAGGAACAGATCGCCCCATTTGGCTTTCTGTTCGGGCGTGCCGGCGGACTGAAGGGCCGCGTTGCCCAGGCCGCTGGCGCGGCCGGTCGGCATCGCCAGACCAAGGCCGCGCACGACGCCCCGGCTGGAGCCGCGGGCGATGCTGACCGCCATCATGAAGGTCATCATCGGAGTGTCGTCGGGCTTGCGCTGACCAAACAGTGGGAAGACCTCTTCAAAGCCGCGCTCGCCGTCCAGGCGGGCGGGCGGGGTCTCATGCTCGTGGTCTTCGTAATAGCGGGTGTGAGCCTCGGTCGAATTACCGACCTCGACGACCTTGTCGAGGATCTGCTGGTCGATTTCGGAGAAGCGGAAGTCAGCCATGGTCTTCGTCTCCTAGACTGAAACCGGACCGTCGAGGACGGTCAGGGTGCGGGCGTTGCGGAGCCACATTTCCAGCGGCAGGTCGCGGATGAAGCCGTGACCGCCGAAGATCTGCAGGGCGTCGTCGGCGATCTTGATGGCCCGGCGACGGACATAGTCCTGGGCCAGAACGCTGGCCTTCAGAGCGCCCGGGTCATTGTGCTCAAGCAGGCTGGCGGCCTTCCAGACCATGAGTCGCATGCTCTCGCATTCGATATGCATGTCGGCCAGCATGAAGGCGATGGACTGCTTCTTGCCGATCGGCTCGCCGAAGGCGACCCGGTCCTTGGCGTAAGGGATGGCGTAGTCGGTCGCCTGACGCGACAGTCCGACGGCCATGGCCGCGGCGCCGATGCGGGCCTGACTGATCAGGCGGGCGGCGTCGATACCGGCGTCCCCGCCCAGCCGCGCCGAGCCGGGCAGTTCGACATCGCTGAGGGTGACCCTGGCCTGTGGCAGAGGCTTGAGGCCCATGCTGCCGCTCTCGGGCGCGACGGTCAGCCCCGTGGCGTCGCGAGGAACGACAAAGGCCGACACGCCGGCCAGACCCTCGCCGCCCTCTTCCCGGGCCAGAACCAGGAAGTGGTCGGCCCGGTCGCCCAGCGGGACCATCCGCTTTTCCCCGTTTAGCAACCAGCCGTTGCCCTTGCGGGTCGCCGTCGTGCGCTGGGCCTCGGCAGCGAAGCCGAACTGCCCTTCCTGCAGGGCCAGACTGGCGAAGACCGGGGACTCGCCGGCAAACCTCGGCAGGTGCTCTGCCTTCTGGTCCTCGGTGCCGAAGTCGATCAGGGCGTTGACGAACTGGCCGGGGGCCATGATCGCCGCGCCCTGGCTGGCGCAACCGCCGCCGAGGGTTTCGAGGATAACGGCGTTGGTCATGCAGGACCGCTCCCCGCCGCCGCCGCCGAACGCTTCAGGAATGGAGGCGGCGATCAGGCCCAGCTCCCAGCCCTGGGCGATGATGTCGTCGGGCACGGCTCCGGCCTCGTCGATGGCCCGCGCGCCCGGCGCGAGAACCTCGGCGGCGAAGCCCTGCAGGCTCTCGCGGATCATCGCCTGCTCTTCGTTGAGCTCAAAATCGATCATACGTTTCTCCCTGCTCTCAGGGATGGCAGATCACCGGAAGGGAAAGCAAGAGCGCAGACTGCCCGTCGGGCGTCTTGTGGCGGTCAGGGCCCTGCCAGCGCCGCCCAGACCGAGCCGCCCAGCGCGAGGGCAAACAGCATCAGGGCGGTGGCGCCTCCCCGTCGGACCAGACCTCCGGACAATGGGCCGTCTCCGCCAGCGTTCAGGGCGGCGCCCAGTCCTGTCCAGGCGAGACCTGATGTGGCGATCAGTGCGGCCAGCCCCAGCAGATAGGGCAGGGCAGGGACGAGGTGGCCTGTCTTCAGGTGAGGCACGATGACCAGAGCCAGGATCAGAGCCTTGGGATTGAGCAAGGTCGTGGTGAAGACGGCGCGCGCACGTACCGGGCCCTGCAAAATCAGGCTCGCGGACCCCTGTCGCCAGAGTTTCACCGCCAGCCAGACCAGATAAAGCGCGCAGAGCCCCTTGAGCCACAGCCCCGCGCCCGGGGCCTGCTGCAATCGCGGACCGAGCAGCAGGCCGATCAACAGGACCGAGACCAGATAGCCCGATACAGCGACGGGGATCAGGCGGGCGGCCGCCTTTCCGCCCTGACCGGCGCCGGCCATCGCCAGCAGCACGTTCGTGGGTCCCGGCGCAGCCAGAAGGACCAGGCAGGCCAGAAGAAAGGCGACAGGACCGCTCATTCCCGGAGGGTCACATCCGACCGAAGATCACCGAGGTGTTGATGCCGCCGAAGGCGAAATTGTTCGAGGCGAAGAACTCGGCGTCGATGTCGCGGCCGGATCCGCCGATGTAGTCGAGGGGCGCACAGCGCGGGTCGGCTTCGGTGAAGTTGGCGATGGGAGAGACCCATCCGCCCCGCATCATCTCGATGCCCAACCAGGCCTCGATCGCCCCGCAGGCGCCCAGGGTATGGCCGAAGTGGCCCTTGAGGGTGTGGAAGGGGACCTTGTCGCCATAGACCTCGAAGGATGCCGTGGCTTCGGAGGTGTCGCCGGCCACGGTGGCGGTGCCATGGCCGTTGATGAAGCTCAGATCAGTGGGAGAAAGCCGCGCATCGTCCAGCGCCTGCCGCATCACCCTGGCCTGCACATCGCCATCGGGATGGGAGATATGGGCGCCGTCGGCGTTGGTGGCGAACCCGCGGACTTCGGCCAGCGGCGTCGCGCCGCGCGCCAGGGCGTGTTCCAGTTCCTCGAGCACCAGGAAGGCCGCGCCTTCACCGGTGACCAGGCCATCGCGGCTGACGTCGAAGGGGCGGCTGGCGGTGTGGTCGTTGATCTTGCTGGTGGCGTAGAGGCGGTCGAAGACCATGGCCATGGTCGGGCACAGTTCTTCCGCGCCGCCGGCCAGCATGACGTCGGCCTTGCCGGCCTGGATGGCCTCGACGCTGTAGCCGATGCCCTGCGAGCCCGAGACGCAGGCCGATGAGGTGGTGATGATCCGGCCCTTGATGCCGAAATAGACGCTGACATTGACCGGGGCCGTATGGGCCATCATCCGGATGTAGCTGGTGGCGTTCAGCTTGCCGGCCTTGCCGGTGACCATGAAGTTGCCGAAGTCGACGGTCGGTTCTGTCGAGCCATAGGACGATCCGGCGGCGACGCCGACCCGCCCTGTCGCCAGGACCGGATCGCCCTTCAGTCCCGCCATCTGCAAGGCGCGGTCGGCGGAGTCGACCGCCATCACGGCCACCCGGCCCATCGACCGCATCGCCTGACGGGGAAAGTGACCCTCATGGCGGAACCAGTCGGCGCCGCCGGCGACCTTGATGCCCATGTCGGTGAGGCGTTCCCATTCGGGCATGTAGCGGATGCCGGTCTGGCCGGCGCGCATCCGCTCCTCGATTTGCGACCAGTCCTGGCCCATCGAGGTGATACCCGCCATTCCGGTCACCACTACGCGACGCATTACACCAATCCCCCGTTCACCCCGATAACCTGCCGGGTGATGTAACCAGCTTCTCGCGAAAATAGAAATGCGATCAGGGCGCTGACTTCATCGACCTCTCCGATGCGTCCCATGGGGATGGCGCTGATCACCTCGGGGCGAACCTCCCCGATCATGCCGGTGTCGATCAGGCCCGGCGCCACGGCGTTGACGCAGATCTTGCGGCTGGCCAGTTCGACGGCCAGGGCTTTGACCGCCCCGATGATGCCGGCCTTGGCGGCGCTGTAGTTGACCTGTCCACGGTTGCCCATGACGCCGGAGACGCTGGACAGGGCGATGATCCGTCCCCCGTCGCGGCGGCGGATCATCGGCATCACCAGCGGGTGGACCACGTTGTAGAAGCCGTCGAGGTTGGTGCGCAGAACAGCGTCCCAGTCCTCTCCGGAAATGGCGGGGAAGGCGTTGTCCCGAGTGATGCCGGCGCTGAGCAGAACGCCCCACCAGGCGCCCTTTTCGGCCAGTCGCGCTTCCAGCAAGGCGGTCGCCGCCGTCCGGTCGGACACATCAAAGCTGATCAGATCCGCCTCGCCCCCGGCCGCGCGAATGTTTTCCGCCGTGTCCTCGGCGCCGGCCTTGTCGCCGCCGTAGTGGATGGTCACGGGGTGGCCGGCCGCGCCGATGCGGATGGCGCTGGCCTTGCCGATGCCCTTGCTGGCCCCGGTGACCAGCACCGGCCGCCGGGCGTTCTCTTCACGGCTCACAGGGTGGTCCCCTTCAGATAGGCGGTGATGTCGGAAGGCTGGAAGACATTGACCACGGCGGTGGAGACTTCATCGCCTTCGGCGTCCAGCAGACGGCACTCATAGCTGGCGGTCTCACCCTCCAGCAGTTGACGGCTTTCCATGCGCAGGGTCTCGCCGACCGCCAGCCAGTCCCGCGTCGCGGTGAACCGGCGGCACCCCAGCAGAAAGCCCAGCGCCGCCGGCCGGCCTGACCGCCATCGCTTGAGCCCGTCGGTGGCGCAGATCGACTGGGCCATCATCTCGAACCCCGCATAGGTCGGCACGCCCTTGCCCGGCACCAGAAAGACGTGGTCCGGCCCGATGGTGTGCTCGCTGCAGGTGACGTCCCCGACCTCGGATATCATCCGGTCGACCATCTGCATCGGACGACGGTGCGGGACCAGTTGGTCGATGGGCGGATAGTCGGTCATGGCCTACTCCCCCGACAGGATGACGGCGGCGTTGTTGCCGCCAAAGGCATAGGAGGCGCTGAGCGTGTGCCTCAGCGCCCGGTCGGTCTGGCCGGGCGAGACCAGGGCGATCGCGGCCAGCTCCGGATCCTGCTGTCCGTCCCACAGATGCGGGGGCAGGCGCCCGGTCTCGATCGCCATCATACAGAAACTGGCCTGCACCGCGCCGGCCGCGCCCAGGGTGTGACCGGTCAGGGGCTTCGTCGAACTGCTGGGGGTGTCGTCGCCGAACACCCGGCTGACGGCGCCAGCTTCCATCCGGTCGTTCAGCACCGTGCCGGTGCCGTGAAGGTGGACATAGCCGATGTCGCCGGCCGACAGCCCGGCCATGGCCAGAGCCTTGCGGGCGGCGGCCTCTGCTCCGGCGCCGGTGGGATCGGGGGCGCTGATGTGATGGGCGTCGCTGGTTTCACCCCATCCCGCAACCCGCACGGCGGCGGGGTCGACCGTCAGCAGGAAGATGCCCGCGCCTTCACCGATGTTGATGCCCTTGCGATTGACGCTGAAGGGATTGGACAGCTCTGATGACAGGGCCTCGAGGGCGCCAAAGCCGTTGAGGGTCAGCTCGCACAGGGTGTCGACGCCGCCGCAGATCACCGCATCGCAAAGGCCCGACGCGATCAGCCGGGCGCCCGCGGCGATGGCCTTGGCGCCGGAGGTGCAGGCGGTGGACACCGAATAGCCCGGTCCGGCGGCCCCGGTCAGGTAGCGGGCCGCGGCGACCGGTTCGTTCAGTTCCTGGATGTCGAAGTGATAGCCGGTCGGCCAGGGCCGGTCGGCCAGTCGCTCACGAAGAGCCTGGGTGCTTTCCTCGACGCCGGAGGTGCTGGTGCCCAGAACGACCCCGACCCGCGCCGGGCCATAGCGGGAAATCGCCGCGGCGATGGGCTCCTCCAGGGTCTTCAGGGCGTGCTCGAGAAGGCGGTTGGTGCGGCTGCGGATCGCCGGATCGGAGATATCCGAGGGCGGCAGCACGAAGGGCAATCGGCCGACCGGAACGGTGCGTCCGTCCGCCAGGGTCCAGCTGCCGCTGACCGGCGGCGGCGATTCGCCAAACAGGGCGCCGGCGACCGCGGCGCTATCGCCGCCGAGGGCGCAGGCCACGGTCTGGGCGGCGACATAGGCGTGCCTGGACGTCACATCGCCTCCCGGGTCACCAGGGTCAGGCTGTAGCCGAAATCATGGTTGGTCAGCACCCGGCGGACAGAGCCGTCGCCGTCCGCCACCGGGGCGGTGATGTCGATGACCAGTTCGCGGCCGTCGGCGCCCTCGCGGACAAGCTTGCGGCGTCCATCGGCAAAGTCCCAGACCAGCAGGCGGTTGTTGATCGCCGACTCCACCGCGGCCTTCGGCCAGTTGGCCAGGACCAGATCGGCCAGCACATTCTCGGCCCGGAATCCCGGCGGCGGCGGCCCCTCGGTCTGGACCGCGACGCCGTCCTTCGTCCAGTCGATCCGGGCGATGCGCGGGCCGGCCGGGGCGGTGACGATGACGATAACCCGGTCGGGCGAGAGGCTGACCAGGGCGTCGAAGGCGATCTTGCGGGGCCCGTAGTCGGCGACCACGGACTGGGCCATTTCCCGCTCGTCCGGAAAGCCCGGCGGCAGGGGCAGGGTCAGGTACAGGGCGTTCCTGGCCACGGCGGCGCTTCCCGGCGGCGGCGGCGGGCCGGGCGGGGCGGTGACGCAGCCGGTCAGCAGACCAGCCATCACCGCGACCAGGAGTGCGGAAGACCTCACGCCTTCATGGTGGTCAGGAAGCGGTCCACCGTCCTTAGATATTTCACCGGGTCACGCACGATCGGGTTGCTGCGGTCCCAGGCATAGCCGGCCAGCACCGAGGTCAGATAGCGCACGATCTCGTTGGTCTCGGTCGGGCGATTGAAGATGATGCGCTGCAGGCTCTCATCGTACCAGGCGGCGACACAGGCCCGGAAGGTCTCGATGCCGACGTAGAGTTCGTCGGAGAAGTCCGTCTGCCAGTCGACGGTCTCTCCGTTCAGCTGCCGGTCGACCAGATCGCTGGCCAACTGCGCTGATTTGAGGGCGATGGTCACGCCGGAGGAAAACACAGGATCAAGGAACTCCGCCGCGTTACCCAGCAGGGCGTAGGACGGGCCGTAGAGGCTTTTGACGCTGCAGCTGTAGCCGTGGATCACGCCGGTGGGGCGGACCTGTTCGGCGTCTTTCAGGACCTCGGCCATATAGGAGGCCTGGGCGACGAGATTGTGCAGGCGACTGTCGAGATCGGCGCCGGCCGCCTCGATCAGTTCAGGCGACCCGACGACGCCCATCGATGAAAGACCGTCGGCCAGCGGGATCAGCCAGTACCAGACGCCCCGATGTTCGGGATGGATCGAGACGAGGATCTTGTCCCGGTCAAAGTCAGGATGGCTGATGTTGTCCTTGACGTGACAGAAGACGCCCTGCCTGGGCGGGAAGCTGGACGGCTCCTCCAGATCGAGCAGGCGGCTGAGGGTGCGGCCAAACCCGCTGCCATCAAGGCAGAACCGGGCCTCGATGGTTCGGACCTCGCCCGCCTCGTTGCGGACCGTCAGCTTGACCCCCTCGTCATCGCTTTCGAAGGCGGTGACCTCCTCGCCGAAAACGATCTTCGCGCCCATGTCGGCGGCGGCGTCTGCCAGAACCTTGTCGAACTTGTCGCGGCGGACCTGGAAGGTGGTGCCGGGGCCTTCGGCGCTCTTGTCGGGGAAGTAGATCGACTGGTTGTCGTCCCCCAGCTGGAAGGCCGCGCCGTTCTTGAACTGGAAGCCGCCGGCCTCGACGGCGGGCAGCAGGCCGGCGTCATCAAGGATGGCGATCGACTGGGCCAGCAGACTCTCCCCGATGGAAAAGCGCGGGAAATGGACCTTCTCGATGACCTCGACCGATCGGCCCTTCTTGCGAAGGAACGTGGCCGCCGCAGCGCCGGACGGACCGGCCCCGATGATCACCACATCAAGCTTTTCTGACATGTCGACTTCCACACCACGCAGCGACAAAGGAGAACCCGTAGGAAATGGCCAGACCCGCCGCAACAGCGATGCCGAAGGCCCTTACGGGGTAGGTTGAACTGAGGCTCAGAAGGCCCATCGACAGGATCGCCGTCAAGGCCGTGATCAGGATGGGCAGACCGGCAAGTGGCGACTGTTTGCCCAGCGCCGCCTCGTAGCGAAGGATCGAGTAGTCGGCCCCGGTGCCGACCACGACAAAGGCCCCCATCATCGAGAAGAAGCTGAGCGGCGCGCCCAGGACCGAGGCGACGATGATTCCGCCGACGACGCCCAGTCCGGGCGCCACCAGAATGCCAAGCGCCGAGAAGCGTCGGTAGATGGCCAGCAGCATCAGGCCCACCGCCCCGAAAGCGGCTGCGGCGGCGAGGGCGGCGGCGCGTCGATAATCGCCGAACGCCTGGCTGTAGGCGTCGGCGGGATCGACATAGGCGGCCGTGTCCATCGTCCGGGTGGCGGCGATGACGGCGCCGGCGGCCTCGTCCGGCGTCGGCGCGATCAGATAGCTGATCTTGTCTGTCTTGCCCGACAGGGCCTGGATCCAGGAGGGCAGGGCGACGTCAGCGGGACGAGCCAGCGGCTGAAAGTCGCCGGCCGTCTGCCCCAGCAGGGATGCACGGTCCGGCAGATGAGGCCCGATCAGCAGGTCGTTGACCCGGGCTTCGGTCGCCTGTCGTTCTGCGGCCGGGGGATCAAAGCGGTCGGGGCTGAGAATGGCGCGCCGCGCCGAGTCGGGAATGGCGGCCAGAACCTGCGCCTCGCGGGCCTTGGCTTCGGCGGGGGTCGCCCCCCACGACAGAAGGAAGTTGGGCGAGAAGCCGACGCCGGACGCCGCCCGAACCTCGGCTTCTTCGGCGACCAGCACCGGGGAGCGGGGCTGGAATTTGCGGACATCGTCGAGGACCTGCATCCGGCCGACGGTGAACACCGCTCCGACGATGAACAGCAGGGCGGCCAGGGTCAGGGTGACGCGGTTCCAGACCAGCCGGCCCCGGAGCTTCTCCAGGCCCGTCCAGACCCCGACCAGTCTCTCGCGCCGGCCATCCCCGGCATCGCGGTCGAACAGAGGAACGAGGGTGAAGGCGCAGGCCCAGGCCGAAACCAGACCGCCGCCGGCAAAGACCGCCATCTGACTGAAGATCGGCACCCCGAAGAGGGCCAGGCAGGAGAAACCCATGGCCGAGGTGATCATGCAGACCGTCACTGGCCGGAAGATCATCGCCCGACGCTCGGCCTGACTGCCCCAGCCGGTGAGCGGGCCGGTGCAGAGGTAGTAGATGGCGTAGTCGGCGGTCACCCCGACAAAGGCAGATCCGAAGACGAAGGTCAGCATGTGGACCGTCTTGAACACGGCCAGCACCGCGACCAGAGAGCCCAGATAGCCGCCGGCGACGACCAGCAGGGTGATGGGAATGGCCCTGGGCCGCCGGAACACGGTCAGCAGCAGCAGGATGATCCCGAGCGTCGAGGCGACGCCGACGGTTGAGACGTCGCGGCGGGCGTGGCGGGCGCCGTCTTCGGCGTGGAAGGCCGCGCCGGCCCGGGCCAGGCTGACGCCCCTGGGCGATTGTTCGGCGGTCCAGGCCCGGACCACATCGATGAACTGCTTCTGGGTGTCCAGCCTGAAAGCCGAGCCGGTCAGGCGGCCGCTGATCAGCACCGTACCGTCCGGGGTCGGGGCCCCAAAGCCGCTGGACGGCAGCAGACAGCCGCTCAGGCGCAGGGTCAGCAGGAAGGGGTCGCGTTGCAGCATCTCGCCGCTGACCGGCCCGACCGGAGAGTAGATCTGGACCAGAGACGATTGGACGACCTGGTCGGCCGTCGCGGCGGTGAAGTCCTCGGGCCGGGGTTCACAGCGCAACTGGTTGCGGTTGGCGAACAGCCAGCGGGCGGTTTCCTCGCCGTCCAAGGCGGCGTCGACGAAGACGCCGCTGGCCTTCAGGCGCTTCTGCAGATCGGCGGCGGCGCTGGCGGCGATGTCCGGATCCTTGGCCGAGACCAGCATGGCCACGCGGCTGGAGGCGGCCACGCCCGCCTGGACCATGGCTTCGCGGATCGGCGGCTTCAGCGCCTGGGCGGGCAGCAGGCTCTGGATGTCGGTGTCCAGCGCACCGCCGGGCAGCAGGCGCGCGGCGATGAACAGCACCGCCAGCAGGCAGGCGAGCCCATACAGTCCGACAAGTCCGAAACGCCCCCCGCGACCCAACTGTCAGTTCCTGCGCACAGCGGACATCTCGATGGCGATGGTGTCGCCATTGGCCTGGTTGATGTTGACTGCCTCGGCGCGGTTGCAGCCGGCGATCTCGATGGTCGACAGGAAGCGGCCAAGACCGGCGTCCTTGGGCTTCAGGGCCAGCTTCCACGGCGCGCCCGGCGCCCGCTGGCCGCCGCTGATGACGTAGTAGCGGCGCAGGGCGTCGTAGTCGCCGGTCAGGATCTCGAACAGGCCCGAACTGCGCAGGAAGGGATCGGCCGAGGCTGGGCCGACAGCCTGGGCCTTGCCGCCCTGGACCGACTGGGTGATCCGTCCGGGGGTGATCGTCAGCCGCACGTCGACCGGTTTGACCACGCGCCAGTCGATGCGGCCGGGCTTCACCTCGGCGATGCCGGTCGAGACCAGCGGGGTCTTCATATTGGCCAGACGGCGGGTCTGTTTGAAATCAAACTGACCCGTTTCGGCGCGCAGGGCGAAGGGATCGCTGCATTTGGCCATGGCTGCGCCGGGCAGGCCAAGGCCGGCTGCGATCAGGAGGCCGCCAAGTATGGCGCCAGCTTTTCGCGCAGGATCGGCGGGGATTCCCAAAGCATTGTCTCCGTCTTGATGTCGACCGCAACCTGTACGCTTGAGCAGCGGGTAAGTCTTTGTCCCGTTTCAGGGTCCCGGAACTCATAGTCGATTTTGAGGCGGTTCTCCCATTCGACGATTCCGGCATGGACCTCAAAGGTCTGGTGCAGCCGGAGCGGACGGGCGTAGCGGAACCGCATGTCGATGATCGGCCAGCCGTAGCCGGAGGCGATCATCGCGTCGTAGCCGTAGTCAATCTTGTCGAGGATGGCGACGCGGCCCAGCTCCATGAAGCGGGGATAGTTGCCGTGCCAGACGATGTTCATCGGATCAAGGTCGTAGAAGTGGGGCTTTGCCTCCACCATCGCCGAGACGATCGCCTTCATCGGTCGCCGCATCAGTCGGTCCCCAGCCAGTCAGACGCCTGACCGCTCGACAGGGCGGCGCAGAGGGCGCGAAGCGACCGGTCAAGCGGGGCGTCCTCGTCGACAAACGGAGCGATCTCTCCGGCGGCGGCGAGGAAGCCGGCGATCCGCTCGCCCAGTTCCGCGTCCTTGAGACCGCCGTCGCGAAGGCGCAGCCGCACGGCCTGAACGCAGGCGACGATATGGGCGGCGGCGACCTGTTCGGTCAGCTCGACGACCCGCAGGGCGTCGCGGGCGGCGATGGTCCCCATCGAGACCTTGTCCTGGTTGTGACATTCGGTCGAACGGCTGAACACCGAGGCGGGCATGGTCAGCTTCAGGGCCTCCGCGGTCCAGGCCGAGACGCCGATCTGCACGGCCTTCAGACCATGGTTGATCGGGGCCCGCTCACCCGTCGCGCCGGAGAGGTTCGAGGGCAGGCCATTGTTGTACCGGGTGTCGACCAGCAGGGCGAGTTGGCGGTCCATCAGGTCGGCCAGGTTGGCGACGAGGTTCTTCAGGCTGTCCATCACAAAGCAGATGTGACCGCCGTAGAAGTGGCCGCCGTGCAGGGTGCGGCCGTCTTCGGGGTCGAACAGCGGATTGTCGTTGGCGCTGTTGATCTCGGTTTCGATGATCTGGCGGAAGCTGGGCAGCATGTCCTCCAGCACCCCGATGACGTGCGGGGCGCAGCGGATCGAGTAGCGATCCTGCAGCCGGGTGGGCGTGTGCAGCCGGGCGAATTCGGCCAGGTCGGCGCGGATACGGGCCCCGACGCGCATCTGGCCGGGATGGGGCTTGGCGCTCATCAGCCTGGCGTCGAAATGGGCCGGGTTGCCCAGCAGGGCGAGGCTGGCCATCGAGGTCAGGCGGCTTGTCAGACGGGAGAGCTGTTCGGCGCGGTGGAAGGCGAGGGCGGCGAGGCCCGTCATCACCGCCGTGCCATTCATCACCGCCAGGCCTTCCTTGGGCTTGAGGCGGATGGCCGTCAGCCCGGTGCGCGAGAAGGCCTCGGTGGCGCTCATCACCTGACCGTCGAAGAGCACGTCCCGCTCACCGGCCAGGGCGCCGGCGATGTAGGACAGGGGGGTGAGGTCGCCGCTGGCCCCGACCGAGCCCTCGGCGGGGATCAGGGGCAGGATGTCGAGCCGCAGCATGTCGGCCAGCAGTCGAACGAGATCGAGGCTCACGCCTGACCAGCCCCGCATCAGGGTGACCAGCCGCACGGCCATGACCGCCCGGGTTTCATTGGGCTCCAGGATCCGGCCCAGGCCGCAGCCGTGGAAGCGGGTCAGGTGGAGGGGAAGCTCCTCGACCAGCGACGGCGGGACCCCGCGGGTGACGCTGTCGCCGTAACCGGTGGTGACGCCATAGATGACGCCGTCCCGGGCCAGGGTCTGCTCGACGTGGCGGGCCGAACGGCTGATCGCCTCGAGAACGGCGGCGTCATCGGTCAGTCTGAGGGCCAGCTTGCCGGTCGACAGCGCCCAGACGTCATCGATGGTCAGGTCGGCGTCGCCGAACGCGATGCCGGAGCTCGCGGGCTCGCCCTTGTCGTTTACGCCGTTCATCCCCACCCCTTACAGACGCCAGAAATCATAGAAGTTGAACCATTGGAACGGGCTGGCGATCGCCTGCTCCTCAAGCTCCGCGGCGAACCGGCTGACGCTGGCTTTTACGGCGGCTTCGCGGTCCTTGCGCGGGAAATCAAGCCGATCACTGAACTTTCGCAGCCGCACTGTGTACCGGGCGCCCTTGCGTACCGCGAACAGGCTGTAGACCGGGCATTTCAGCACCGAGGCCAGGACGAAGGGCCCGACAGGGAAGGGCGCATCCTTGCCGAGGAAGGGCGCCCAGACCGAAGGGCTCTTGCCGCCCGGAGCCACGCGGTCGGCGAGGATCACCGCCCAGTCGCCGTCCTCGATCGCCGAGGACAGGATCATCGCCGCCCCGACGCCCAGGTCGCTGACCTCGATGATCCGCACGGCCGAGCGCGGAGCCATCTTCGCCATCAGGTCGGCGAAGCGGGCGGCGTTGGCGCTGTGGGCCAGGACGCTGATGCCGCGCCGGTCGCCAAGGGTGGCGATGGCCCGCATGACTTCCGGCACCCCCAGATGGGCCGACAGCACCACCGCGCCGCGCTTGTCGGCCCGGGCGGCGACGAACTCGGGATCATCAAGGCCTGTGACCCGCTCGGGGCCGATGTCGCCCAGCCAGGCCGAGAAGCGGTCCAGGGCCCCGCCGGCGAAGGCCAGGGCGTGTTTCAGGCCGGCGCGGTGTCCGACCGGGCCGGTGTCGGCGCCGTGCGCCCGCGCCAGGCGCAGCCATTCCAGCGAGGCTTCCCTCTGGCGTTTGCCGGTGACGTAGAAATAGACGACCAGCGGGGCGATCAGGCCCATGCACAGGGTCCGGCCCAGCAGTCGGTAGACCATGGCCACGATCCACAGTCCGGCGAACGCGCCGCGCTCTCCTGTCGACGCCCAGGTGGCCGCCATACCCCTACAATGCCCCCAACTGGCCATCCGTCCTGACGGCGGATAACGGACAGTCCTTAGACCAGCCGGGGCTGGCTCGTCCACGTTGAGTCCCGCCGTCGGCCGTGTATTCTCTGCTCCGGCCCGCCGCCGGGCGGATCGTCTGCCTTTTGATCGGGGATGCTTGATGAAAAACCTAGCCGCGCTCGCCCTTCCGCTCAGCCTGCTGATCACCGCCGGCCCCGCCGCCGCCGCCGACAAGCTGCTGACCCTTCCGGTCGCCGACGTCCTGAACAATCCCGAATACGCCGCCAAGCTGCCGGCCGGGGTGAAATTCTACTTTGGCTCCCAGAAGGGGGCGGTGTCGAAGTCGCTGGGCGAGACCCGCACCAACAAGAAGACCAACGCCTTCGGCAAAGGCGACAAGGCGGCCTGTGAATGGGCCATGCTCAGCGCCCTGATCGCCATCGGCGAGGACGCCAAGGGCCGGGGCGGCAACGCCGTCGTGGCCATCAAGTCCAACTACAAGGGCAATCTGACGTCCAGCAACGACAGCTATGTCTGCGGCGCCGGCGGCATCATGGCCGGGGTCGCCCTGGTCGGCGAGACCGCCGTCGTTCGATAGCCGGCGCGGCGGCGATTCCTTTCGACCCGGAAACGGCCTAGGACCGGGTCATGAGTTTTCGTCCCTGCGCGGTGATTCCCGCCTTCAACCACTACCAGCGCCTGGGTCCGGTCATCGCCGGCCTGCGGGCGCTGGACCTGGCGGTGTTCATTGTCGACGACGGCAATGTCGAGCCGGCGCGGTCGGCTCTGGCGGCCTTTGACGCGCCGGAGCGGGGCGTCACCGTCCTCCGCCGCAAGGTCAACGGCGGCAAGGGCGCGGCGGTCATCGACGGCTTTCGCCGGGCGGCGGCGGAAGGCTTCACTCACGCCCTGCAGATCGACGCCGACGGCCAGCATGAGCCGGAGCAGGCGGCCCGGTTTCTCGAGCTTGGACGGGCCAATCCGACGGCGGTGATCGCCGGGGCGGCCGTCTATGACGACAGCGTGCCCAGGGCCCGCAAGTTCGGCCGCTACATCACCCACTTCTGGGTCTGGGTCGAAACCGCCTCCCTCGATATCCAGGACAGCCTCTGCGGTTTCCGCCTCTATCCCCTGAGCTCGGCCCTGGAGGTGGTCGACAGCGAGAATATCGGCGCCCGGATGCAGTTCGACACCGAGATCCTGGTCCAGATGCACTGGCGGCGGGTCCCGGTGATCAATGTGCCGGTCCAGGTGATCTATCCGCCGGGCAATACCTCCAACTTCGCCATGCTGGCCGACAATGTACGGATCAGCCTGATGCATCTGGGGCTGGTGCTGCAGACGCCGGTGCGACTGCCGCTCAAGCTGTTTCGCAAGCCACCCCGGCCGGTCCCGCCCACACAAGGCTGAGCACAAAGCCCGGCGCCGGCAGGGTCTGGAGCAGCCAGGCCGGACCGACGGCGATCGTCGATCCTGAACGATTGGCCCCGGCCACGCGGATCAGGTCCGGCGGCGGGTTGGCGCCGAAGGCCTTGAACCAGGCCTCCCCAAAGGTCCAGCCGCGATAGAACTGCTCCGGCGTCAGATCGTCCGGCGCCTGTCCCAGGAAGTGCGCGGCGATGGCCGGCATGCGGCGGGCCGGATCCATCCATTCGATATCGATGCCCAGCGCAGTGACGGGCGGGGCGGCGACGGCGGCGGCGATCAGGCCGCGACCGTGGCTGCGGCTGGACAGGGCGGCGGCCGGGTCGAGCCCGGCCTGGAGGGCGCGTCCGGCGTCGCGTTCAACGGCCTTTGGCGGCCGGATGCCGGGAACAGCCCCGGGCAGGAGGCGGGCGGCGTAACGGATCACGCCGCCCGGACCGTGATCAGACCAGCGCGCCGTGGCAATGCTTGAACTTGCGGCCCGACCCACAGGGGCAGGCGGCGTTGCGGCTGGTGCGGTCCCAGCCGTCCGGCAGGGCCGACACCGGCAGGGCGGCGCGTTGCTGGGCGTCGAGATCAGCCCCGGCGGCGGCCAGGCTGAGGGCCCGTTCGTTCTCGCCGGTATGCGGGTCCATGTGGATTTCGGTCAGGCCGGCCAAAGGATCGGGCTCGGGCTCGGCATACTGGAACTCGACGGTCATCAGCCAGCGGGTGGTGTTGGTCCGCAGGTTGCCCAGCAGGGTCTCAAACAGGCTGAAGGCCTCGGTCTTGTACTCGTTCAGCGGGTCGCGCTGGCCGTAGCCGCGCAGGCCGATGACGTTGCGCAGGTGATCGAGGTGCATCAGGTGTTCGCGCCACTGCAGATCGATCATCTGCAGCAGGAAGTTCTTTTCCACCGAACGCATCTGCTCGGGGCTGAGGATGGTCTCGCGCTCGGCGGCGCGGGCGTCGGCGGCGGCGTTGATCCGCTCCTCGATCTCCTCGTTGGCGATGCCTTCCTCGGCGGCCCATTCGGCGATCGGCAGCTGCAGGCCGAGAATGGCCTCGCAACGCTCGGTCAGGCCATCGACATCCCACTGCTCGGCATAGGCCTTGGGCGGCAGGTGGCGGTTGACCAGATCCTCGATGGTGTCCTTGCGCATCTCGGTGATGAATTCCGAGAGGTCGCTGGCTTCCATGAACTCCTGGCGCTGCTCGAACACGGCCTTGCGCTGGTCGTTGACGACGTCGTCGTACTTCAGGAGGTTCTTGCGGATGTCGTAGTTGCGGGCCTCGACGCGCTTCTGGGCGGTGGCGATGGCGCCGTTCAGCCACTTGTGGGTGATGGCCTCGCCTTCCTGCACCCCGAAGGAGCGCATGATGGCGTCCAGACGGTCGCCGGCGAAGATGCGCAGCAGGTCATCTTCGCAGCAGAGGAAGAACTTGGAGCGCCCGGGGTCGCCCTGACGGCCGGTGCGGCCGCGCAGCTGGTTGTCGATCCGGCGGCTTTCGTGGCGTTCGGTGCCCAGCACATAGAGGCCGCCCTCGGCCAGGGCCTTGGCCTTGTCGGCGGCGATCTGGGCCTCGAAGGCGGTCTTCTCGGCGGCTTCGGCGACCGGGTCGGGCTCGATACCCAGACCCAGCTGCTCCTGGCGCCATTGCGCCATGTGCATTTCGACGTTGCCGCCAAGCTGGATGTCGGTGCCGCGACCGGCCATGTTGGTGGCGATGGTCACCGCGCCGGGGACGCCGGCGTCGGCGACGATCAGGGCTTCCTGATCGTGGTAGCGGGCGTTCAGGACGCTGTGCGGCACGCCCTTGATGGTCTTGCCGTCCATCTCGAAGCTGTGGGCGTTGAGCAGTTCGGAAAGCTGCTCCGACTTCTCGATGGAGACGGTGCCGACCAGGATCGGCTGACCGCGGCGATAGCAGTCCTCGATCTGGGCGATGATCGCCTTGTTCTTCTCTTCGGCGGTCCGGTAGACCTCATCGTCCTCGTCGATCCGGGCGACGGGGCGGTTGGTCGGAATTTCCATGACGTCCATCTTGTAGATGTCGCCAAATTCCTGGGCTTCGGTCGCCGCCGTGCCGGTCATGCCCGACAGCTTCTTGTAGAGGCGGAAGTAGTTCTGGATGGTCACCGAGGCCAGGGTCTGGTTCTCGGGCTGGATGTCGGCGCCTTCCTTGGCCTCGATGGCCTGGTGCAGACCTTCGGACAGGCGGCGGCCGCTCATCATCCGGCCGGTGAACTCGTCGATCAGGATCACCTCGCCGGCCTTGACGATGTAGTCCTTGTCGCGCTGGTAGATGACGTTGGCCCGCAGGGCCTGGTTGACGTGGTGGACCAGGGAGACGTTGGCCGCGTCATAGAGACCGGCGGTGTCCTCGCTCAGGTGATCCCCGGCGATCAGCATGTTCTCGATGTTTTCCTGACCCTGCTCGGTCAGCAGCACCTGGCGCTGTTTTTCATCGAAGTCGTAGTTGGCCTTGTCCTTGACCAGCTCTTTCACCAGCAGGTCGACGACCTTGTAGAGCTCGCTACGGTCCTCGGTCGGGCCGGAGATGATCAGAGGCGTGCGGGCCTCGTCGATGAGGATGGAGTCGACTTCATCGACGATGACGAAGTTGTGGCCGCGCTGGACCATCTCCTCGACGTCATAGACGAGGTTGTCGCGCAGGTAGTCGAAGCCGAACTCGTTGTTGGTGCCGTAGGTGATGTCGCTGCGGTAGGCTTCCTGCCGCTGCGCCTGGCTGAGGCCGTTGACGATGGTGCCGACCGACAGGCCGAGGAAGCGGTAGACGCGGCCCATCCATTCGGCGTCGCGGCTGGCCAGGTAGTCGTTCACGGTAATGACGTGGACGCCCTTGCCGGCGAGGGCGTTGAGATAGGTGGGCAGGGTGGCGACCAGGGTCTTGCCCTCGCCGGTCCGCATTTCGGCGATGCCGCCTTTGTGCAGGATCATCCCGCCGACCATCTGCACATCGTAGTGACGCTGGCCCAGAACCCGGCGCGAGGCCTCGCGGACGACGGCGAAGGCTTCGCTGAGGATCTGGTCGAGGGTCTCGCCCTTGGCCAGACGGGCCTTGAATTCCTCGGTCTTGGCCCGCAGCTGCTCGTCGCTGAGGGCGGTCATCGCCGGCTCCAGGGCGTTGATCTTGCCGACCTGGGCGGTGAAGGCCCGGACCTGGCGGTCGTTGGCGGAACCGAAGAGCTTTCTAGCGAAGCCGAGCATGTAGGGGATAAGTCCGATAAAGGTGACGGTGGCCAAAGGTCGGGGAAGACCTTCGCAACGCCCGAAAAACCGCATTTCGTGCGCGCGGGAGACTTAAGCAGCGCCCCCCCTTAAGTCAACGCAGGCGCCCCTGAGAGGGGGCGCCCATTGCCCGGCGGCTCGCGCGCTGATAGCGATGCGCGGGTACAGGCGGCCGCGTCACTGGCCCCGGCGCACGAGGTTGGAATGCCCACGAGACCCAACAGACGACAGGCCGACACCGCCGGTGTCCTGCGCTCTGTCCTGACCTTCGAAAAGCTGATGACCGGTCCGGTCATTCACTGGATCTACTGGGCCGGGCTGGGCGTGATCCTGCTGGGCGCGTTCGGCGCGGTCGGCGCCGCGGTCGGGGTGGCCCTGAAGGAACAGGAAATTGTCGGCAAGCTGCTGGCCTTTCCTCTAGCGGTCGCCGGTCTGCTGGTCTGCGTCATCCTGGTGCTGATCTGGCGCTCGATCTGCGAATTCTATGTCGCGGTGTTCCGCATCGCCGACGATCTGCAGGGCCTGCGCGCCGCCGCCGAGCGTGAGATGGGCGCCCCGGTGAACACCGGCGGCCCGCCGCAGCGGCCCTTCGCGGGCTGACTTTGAGAGACCCCGCGCGAAATCGCGCCGGGAGCATGCTGTTTTCAACGATTTCAACCGGTTGACCCCGCGCGGCGATGAAGCTGCGATGAAGTCAAAGTGAAGTTGGAATGAAGTGGATCTGAAGTCGCGATCAACCACCGATGAAGCGGCGACCGGCGGTTAGCGCGGGGCGCCGGAACGAAGCGGTCGCCCATTTTCCCATGATTGCGCCCTGGCGCGAAGATCATCGCCGGCTTGACGGAAAGTTGTGTTCGCCTCCCGGGCAACCCATCGCAGAGTGGTCGCCGTTGGAGGCGATGATGATGGTCTGGCGGGTGTTGGCGGCGCTTGTGGGCTTTGTGGTTTTGGCCGGGTGCGACGGTCCGGCCAGCAAAGCCTGCGCGATCGACGGCGCCCGCTATGTCCTGCGGGCTGACCACGGTTTTACGGCGAGCTTTCGCAAGGTTCCCGGCGCCCTGTCGGCTCACCAGCTGGTTCTGGACGTCGGATCGGCGGCGGGCGGGCGGACATACAGCTTCACCATCAACCGTGGAAACGGCCTTGGCGACGCGACCCTCTCACCGGTGGCGGGGAAAATGAGCATCCGGGCGCCGCTCTACACGGTGAACGACGACGGCAAATTCGTCGACTATTTCGGCGACACCGTCGGGCCCGCGCCCCGGCAGGTGTTGCTGCCTACGCTCGGTCAGGCGCTCTGGTACGACATTTCAGGGCTGACGAACGGGGCGACCCATCAGCGCGAACAGATGCCGGTCGCCTTCTTTGACCGGGTTTCCTGTGGAGCGACTAAGCCCTGAGCGCTGTCTCGATGGCGCGGAAGGTCGCCTTGGGTCGGCCCTGGGCGTCGAACAGCAGGGGCGCGTCGGAGCGGTTTTCGCGGACCAGCCAGCTTTCCGGATCGCGGACGCCCCAGATGGTGAAGGCGAACTGCTGTGCCGCGGGCAGGGCTGCAAAGGCGGTGATGGCCTCGGCGTAAAGGCGGGCCTGGGCGGCCTGCTTTTCCTCGCGGGAGACGAACCAGCCGCCGGCCCGGACCAGGGAGACGTCCATTTCCGAGACGTGGACCTGCAGGCCGAAGCGGGCCAGGGCATTGATGGTGCGGGTCAGGGCGCCGGAGGGCAGGTCGGCGTTGCAGTGGGTCTGGCAGCCGATGCCGGTCAGCGGCGCGCCGGCCTTGAGCAGGCGCTCGATCAGCCGCTGATACTGGTCCAGCTTGGCCGGATTGCTCTCGAGATTGTAGTCGTTGATGAACAGCGGGACGTCCGGGTCGGCGGCGTGGGCGACATGGAAGGCGCGGACCATGTGGTCGATCTCGCCAAGGCGCTGGCTCCACAGATGGTCGCGCAGGGCCGAGCCGTCGTCGCGGACCGCCTCATTGACCACATCCCAGCCCACCGCCTGACCGCGATAGCGGCCGACCACGGCGGTGATGTAGCGGTCATAGGCCTGGCCAAAGCTTGCCCGGCGCTCGTCCAGACCGACGAAGGCGTCGGGGGTCTGGGCATACCAGACCAGGGCGTGGCCAAAGAGGCGGATGCCGCGCGCACGGGCGAAGCCGGCCATCGCATCGGGGCGGTCGAAGCGGAAGCTCCCGTCCGGCAGGACGATGTATTCCATCTTCATCTCCCACTCGGCGGTGATCTGGGAGAAGTGCTCGGTCAGCAGGCCGGCGTAGGTCGGGTCATCGAGAAAGCCCGCCTGGACGCAGGTTCCGATCGGGAAGGGCGCAAGCGATTTCAGCGGGGCGACGGGCCCTGGCGCCGGCTGACTGTTGGCGCGCGGGGCGCAGGCGGCCAGGGCCAGAGGGGCGGCGAGGATGGCGCGGCGGGAGAGGGATGAGGTGGGAATTGGCCCTTCTCCCCTTGCTGGAGAAGGTGTCGCCGCAGGCGACGGATGAGGGGTCGCACCGGCGGGCAGTGTGGGTGCGTTTGATCGGGATGGCGGCTTCGGGAGTCTTCGACCCCTCATCCGGCCCTTCGGGCCACCTTCTCCCGCAGGAGGAGAAGGGACCTTGGTCGGCGGTTTCACCGGGCGGCGACCCGGCGCAGGCCCAGTTCATCCAGGGCGGCGGTTTCGCGGCGGCCGGCTTCCTTGCGGGCGGCGTTGGCGGCGCCCTCGGAAACCATCTCGTATTTTTTCAGGGCCTCGAAGGCTTCGCTCAGGGCGTCGCGGGCGCCTTCTTCCTGGGCGGCGAGGCTGTCGATCTGATCCTGCAGGGCCTTGCGGCGCTGTTTGACGCCTTCGCGGAAGCCGACCAGATACCAGCCGGCCTCGGCGTCGCCCCGGGCGTTGGCCAGTTCCATCTCCGACTCGGCCTCAAGCACGGCCATCTTCAGCTCGATCCCGGTGCGGGCGTCGACGATAGCCGACAGGCGCTTCTGCAGATCCTCGACCTGGAAGTTGGAGATGCGGATCAGCGAGCCGATGGCCTTCATACGTATTCATCCTGGCCCTGGAAGGCGCCCTGCTGAAGGATCTGGTCGAGGGCGGCGAAGGACTCCTCGAGGCTGGTCGCCTCGTCCTTGTCCTGGCCGAGAAAGGCCTCGATGGCGGGGTTGAGGGCGATGGCCCGGTCGGTGGCCGGATCGGCCCCGGCGCGATAGGCGCCGATGCGGATCAGCTCTTCCATGTTGGCCCAGGAGGACATCACCGCCCGCGCCTCGCGGACGACGTCGCGCTCGTCCATGTTCTGGCAGCCGGGCATGGTGCGGCTGATTGATTTGAGGACATTGATCGCCGGGAAGCGGCCGCGCTCGGCGATGGCCCGCTCCATGACGATGTGGCCGTCGAGAATGCCTCGCACGGCGTCGGCGATGGGCTCGTTATGGTCGTCGCCGTCGACCAGCACGGTGAACAGGCCGGTGATCGGTCCCGCCGTGGTGCCGTCGGGCCGCACGGGGCCGGGGCCGGCGCGCTCCAGCAGCTTGGGCAGTTCGGTGAAGACGGTGGGGGTGTAGCCCTTGGTGGTCGGGGGCTCGCCGGCGGCCAGGCCGATCTCGCGCTGGGCCATGGCGAAGCGGGTGACGCTGTCCATCAGGCAGAGGACTTCCATGTCGCGGTCGCGCAGGGCCTCGGCTACGGCGAGGGTCATATAGGCGGCCTGACGGCGCTTGAGGGCCGGCTCGTCGGAGGTGGCGACGATGACCACGGCGCGTTTCAGACCCTCTTCGCCGAGGGTCTCCTCGATGAATTCGCGCACTTCCCGGCCCCGTTCGCCGATCAGACCGACGACGACGGCGTCACAGTCGGCCTGGCGGGCCAGCATGGACAGCAGCACCGACTTGCCGACGCCGGAGCCGGCGAAGATGCCCAGGCGCTGGCCCCGGCAGGTGGTGGTGAAGACGTTCATCGCCCGCACCCCGAGGTCCAGGCGCTCACCGACCCGGCCGCGGGCGTGGGCTGGCGGCGGGGCGGCGCGGAGGGGATAGCTGGACTCGCCCTGGGGCAGGGGGCCCTTGCCGTCGATGGGCTCACCGAAGGCGTCGATGATGCGGCCAAGCCAGGCCTTGCTGGGACGGACCGAGGCGCCGTCGGGCTGGATGCGGATCTCGGCCCCGGGGGCGACGCCCTCGACCGGGCCAAACGGCATCAGCAGGGCGCGGGAATCGCGAAAGCCGACGACCTCGGCGGCGAGAGGCTCGGCGGCGCGGCGGGTGATGTGGGCCCGGGCCCCGACGGCGAGATGCGACAGGCCGCCGCGCGCCTCGATCAGCAGGCCGTTCACCGCCGCCACCCGTCCATAGACGGTCAGAGGTTCGATACGCTCAACGGCTGCAATCAGACTGCGCAAAGGAGAAAATCCGGCCCCGGGGTACAGGGGAGGGAGTCTGGGCCGATGGCGTTAAGCAGGGGTGAAGAGGGGCGCGGAAAGGTTAATTCCTCCCCCAGGCGCGGAGCGCCGGTCGGGGGAGGTGGCGGCCGCCGTCAGGCGGCTGACGGAGGGGGTCTGCTCCCGCAGTCAGCCGCGGCTTTGGCAGGCGGCAGCCGCCGCCGACGTTGAGGACCCCCTCCAC
>Ga0209066_10000754_pt1 | contig 46085 bp, 39 predicted proteins | sample All_14_2_FD_187198 | JGI IMG/M metagenome (GOLD analysis project Ga0209066, IMG submission 187198) | Freshwater microbial communities in response to fracking from Pennsylvania, USA - Allegheny Zone_MetaG_DW_15 (SPAdes) (version 2) ... | reverse complement strand
CATGTGTTGAAGAACGGTTGCCGGGTTGAGGCGCTGCAATTGGGCAGTATGGCCAAGTTGGAACTGGCTTTGGCCGTCTATCTGGTGGTTTCCTGGCGCTTGGCCCGACTGGTCAAGTTGGGACGCACCCATCCGGATCTTGAGGCCAGCCTGCTTTTTAGCGAGGCGGAATGGAAAGGCGCTTACATTCTGGCGAAGAAGGCGGTTCCCAAAACGGTGCCGACGATGCGCGACGTCGTTCGCCAAATCGCCATGCTTGGCGGCTTCCTCGGCAGAAAGTGCGATGGCGAACCGGGCGTCAAAACTCTCTGGCTGGGCATTCAACGTTTGCGGGATTTCGTCGAGGGCATGGAACATGCGCAGAAAATTTATGATGTCAAATGAGTTGTGTAGAACGGCATGCCAATAAGCCTGCTTGGTGGATAGTTCGAGTAACAATAATCGTGGTCGGTTGGAGCTTGGTAGTTGGTACATATATTTTTTGCCATTTGTGGGTCGGTGACTTGATAACACGGGGAAAACGAGGAGTTGCCTGAAGGTTGGGATGGAGACGGTGCCTCTGGGTTATTCGCCATATTCGGTGGATGGATTTTTTCGCTGGTCTATTTGGCGCATTGGATGGTGATATATTTTCTGGCAGCAGGCATCAGACGGTTATTAAAATCAAGGCATGCACCTAACTAGAGCATGCAGCTGGCCGCCGCTACGCCACTGATACTGGGCGTGGAATGTCCGCATTTCCAAGCAGCCCACTTCCGCTATGGGTCGTTAACTGACTTTCCACCGATCTTTTTCAGTTCACCAGTTCCCCCCTCCCTTGCCCCCCTCAATATTTTGTATTACCGTTAATACACCAACAACATCAGGCTCCACATGACTACCACCGTCCGCATTCCGCTCCGTCTGGAACAGGCGCTGGAGCGCTATTGCGTGGAAACACGGCGTAGCAAATCCGAAGTGATCATCGAACTGCTGGAGCAGCGCTTTGCCACCGCCCAGCCGGAAAAGACCGCCTATGAAATTGCCTGCGAAACCGGTTTCATCGGTTCGCTGAGCGCCGTTGACGATCTGGCGGACCCGCCCAAGGCACACGTCACGGACGCCATTGCGCGCAAGCACGGGCGCGCATGAACCTGCTGCTTGTCGATACCGGCCCGCTGGTCGCGCTGGCCAGCGCGGGTGATCAGGCGCATCAACGGTGTACGGATTTCCTGAAGGATTATCGTGGTCGCCTGCTCACCACCTGGGCGGTGCTCACCGAGTTTTCCCACCTCGCGCCAAGCGTCGCCGCGACATTGCCGCTTTACCAGTGGATCGAACGCGGCGGACTGGATATCCTCCCGCTCGGTCGCGACGAACTGATCAGCGCCATCGACTGGATCGAGCGCTATGCCGACCGTCCGATGGACCTGGCCGATGCCTCGCTTGTCGTCGCCGCCCTGAAGACCGGTTGCACCAACGTGTGGACGCTGGACCGGGCCGATTTTGAAACCTGTCGCCTGCCGGGGCGCAAGCATTTCAAGCTGGTGTAAGCCATGAATCTCGAAGACCGCCTGAATACCGAACTCGCCGAACTCGACGTCCTCGGCCTGCGCCGCCGCCGGCGCGTGCTCGATTCACCCTGCGGCCGGTTGGCCACGGTCGACGGCCGCGAACTGCTCAATTTCGCCAGCAACGATTATCTCGGCCTGGCCGCCAATCGCGACATCGCGCAGGCGATGGCCGACGGCGCGCTGGCATGGGGCGCCGGCAGCGGCGCCTCGCATCTGGTCAGCGGCCATCTGGCGCCGCACGAGGCGCTGGAAAGCGAAATCGCCGCGTTCACCGGCTTTCCCCGCGCCCTGACCTTGTCGACCGGCTACCTGGCCAACCTGGCGGTCACGCCGACGCTGGCCGGGCGCGGCGCGGCGGTCTTTGCCGACAAGCTGAACCACGCCTCGCTGATCGACGCCATGCAACTGGCCAAAGCCAACGGCGCCGAGGTCCAGCGCTATCCGCACAACGACGTCGCCGCGCTCGAACGCCTGCTGGCGGCAAGCCCGGCCGGCACCAAGCTGATCGTTACCGATGCCGTTTTCAGCATGGACGGCGACCTCGCACCGCTGCCGCTGCTGTTTCAACTGGCCGAACGTTTCGATGCCTGGCTGGTGATCGACGACGCGCACGGTTTCGGCGTGCTCGGCCCACACGGGCGCGGCAGCCTGGCCCATTTCAACCTGCCGGCGCATCCGCGCATCCTGCTCATGGGCACGCTCGGCAAGGCGGCCGGCGTCGGCGGCGCCTTCGTTGCCGGCAGCGAACGGGCCATCGATTACTTGCTCAACAAGGCGCGCAGCTACATTTTCACCACCGCCGCGCCACCCGCTGTCGCCTGCGCGCTGCGCCGTAGCCTGGCCATCATCGACACCGGCGAGGCGCTGCGCGCTGCGCTGTTCGCCAACATCGGCCGCCTGCGCGACGGGCTGGCCGGCCTGCGCTGGCCGCTGCTACCGTCGCTGACCGCAATCCAGCCCTTGATCGTCGGCGACAACGCAGCAGCGGTCGCCCTGTCATCGGCACTGCGCGAACGCGGCCTGTGGGTGCCGGCGATCCGCCCGCCGACCGTCCCCAAGGGCACCGCCCGCCTGCGCATTTCGGTCTCGGCCGCCCACACCGCCGACGACATCGACCGTCTGGTCACCACGCTGAAGGAACTTGCATGACCGCTCCCCTCGTTTTCCTGCCCGGCTGGTGTCTTGGCCGCGGCCCGCTGCAGTCCACGGTCGACGCCCTCGACGGCACGATTTTCGATTTGCCCGGTTATGGCAGCGCCCCCCGGATTGATGATTTTGACCAGGCGGTAGAGGACATCGCCGGCCGCCTCGCGCCAGCGACGCCGCTGGCCGGCTGGTCGCTCGGTGCGCAACTGGCATTGGCCATCGCTGCCCGTCATCCGGACAAGGTCGGCACATTGTTGCTGGTCGCCGGCACGACCAGTTTTGTGCAGCGTCCGCATTGGCCGCACGCCATGCCGCCGGCCATGCTGGCTGACTTCGCGGCTGGCATCGCAGCTGATGCCGAGGCCATGCTGCCGCGCTTCGTCGGCGGCTTCAACCGGGGCGATGCCCGGGCCAAGCACGTCACGGCTGACCTGTTACGGCTGGCCGATCCCCGGCCGGAGGCAGCGGTGCTGGCCTGCGGCCTCGCCTGGCTGCGCGATGTCGACCTCCATGCCGAGGCTGCGGCCGTCCAGGCCCCAACCCTGCTCATCCACGGTGCCGCCGACCCCCTGATGCCGGCTGCCGCCGCTCAGGCCTTGGCTGAACGCATGCCCCATGCCCACCTGACACTGTTCGACGCGTGTGCACACGCGCCCTTCATCTCGTGCCCCGACGAATTCCTGGCTGCTGCCCGCGCTTTCCTGCATGACTAAACCGTCCAAGGCGCGCGTTCGCCATGCCTTCGAGCGTGCCGCCGCCAGCTACGATGCAGCGGCCGACGTCCAGCGCCGCATCTGCGACCAGTTGCAAACCGGCTTGCCGAGTCGTCCCCCGGCCCGCCTGCTCGATGCCGGTTGCGGTACAGGTTATGCGCTGGCCGCCTTGCAACGCCGTTTTCCCGACAGCCAGCGGCTGGCGCTCGACCTCTCACCGGGCATGCTCCAGCGAATCACCACCCCTTGCCTGCGCCTCGGGGGAGATCTCGAACACCTGCCGCTGGCTAACGCCACGCTTGATCTCTACTGGTCCAGCCTGGCCGTCCAATGGTGCGAACTGACCGCCGTGCTGCGCGAAGCCGCCCGCACGCTGCGCCCCGGCGGCCATCTGGCCCTGGCAACGCTGGGTCCAGCAACTTTTCACGAGCTACGCCAGGCCTTTGCCGGCATTGATCGCTACCAGCACACCCTGGGGTTCGAAAGCTGCCCACGCCTGGCCGAACAAGCACAGCTCGCCAAGCTGTCCACGGTCCACCTCGAAAACCGGCCAGAAACCACCCATTACCCCGATCTGCGCAGTCTGCTGCTTGCCGTCAAGGCAGTGGGTGCCAATCAGCTGGGCAGCGGCCGCCGCACCGGCCTGATGAGCCGACAAGGCCTGCGGGCGCTGGAAACGGCCTACGAAACCCAGCGCACGCCGGCGGGCCTGCCCCTCACCTACGACGTCATTTATCTCCACGCCACCCGATGAGCACTGCTTACTTCCTGACCGGGACCGATACCGAAATCGGCAAAACCTTCATGACCTGCGCCCTGCTCCACCGCGCCCGCCAGGCTGGCCTGTGCGCTGTGGGTCTTAAGCCGATTGCCGCCGGCACCGATGCCCAGGGACGCAATGACGACGTCGAGCGCATCCGGGCGGCCAACAGCATCGACTTGCCCGAGCGCATTCTCAACCCCTATCGCTTTGCTCCGGCCATCGCGCCCCACATTGCCGCTGCCGAAGCCGGCTGCGACATCGATTTTGCGGTCATCCGCAGCGCTTGCGACGCCGCACGGCAGCAAGCTGATCTGGTCATTGTCGAAGGCGTGGGAGGTTTTTGCGTTCCGCTCGGCGTTGACCGCGACAGCGCCGACCTGGCGGTCGACCTGGGCTTGCCGGTCATTCTGGTCATCGGCCTGCGTCTGGGATGCATCAATCACGCCCTGCTCAGCGCAGCGGCCATTATCGGTCGCGGCCTGACGCTGGCCGGCTGGGTCGCCAATGGCATCGACCCGGAGATGTCCCATCGCGAGGCCAACCTGCAAACCCTGCGCGACCGTCTACCGGCGCCCTGCCTGGGGGTGGTTGGCTATCAGACGGGCCCGCAGGCCACGGCGCAGGCCGCCCTGGCCCTGCACTTACCGACTGGCCAGAACTGACGCCAGCACTCCGGCGACGTGCCGAAGACGGGCTTGCAAGGCCAGGAGCAAGGCCTCGGCACCGGCCAGCTCACCCGCCCGGGCCTGTTTCTCCAACGCAAAAGCCAGGGCCGCCCCATCGTCGTCTGAGACGCTCGCCAGGGTCCCCTTGACGGTGTGCGCGGCACGCCGCAAGCCCTCAAGATCAGCGGCGACGAGGGCCTCGCTCAATTCGCGGCAGTTGTTCTCGACATCGTCACAACACATGCCCAGCATCATGAACATGATGTCTTCATCATCACCCAGACGCTCCAGGACAGCGGGGCGGTCAAGTACAAACGGGGACATGCTCAAAGTGTTTTCTCCAGACAAACAAGAAAAATTTACAACTCAGGGATTTCTTCGTCACGGAAGCGCTGTTTGATTTCCAGCACCTGATCCCAGCCAGCAAAAAATGCCTCAACACACAGGGGATCGAAATGTGTCCCGCGACCATCCTCCAGCATCTTGCACGCCTCCTCAACCGTCCACGCCCGTTTGTAGGGACGCGACGAGGTCAGGGCATCGAACACATCGGCCACGGCGACAATGCGGCCAAATAACGGAATCTGCTGACCTTTCAGGCCTTTTGGATAGCCGCTGCCATCGTACTTTTCATGATGCGACAGGGCAATTTCGGCACCGGCCTGCATGATTCCTGATCCACTGTCCTTGAGCAATTCGTAGCCCAGAACCGCATGGCGCTTCATGACCTCGAACTCTTCCGGAGACAAACGGCCAGGCTTGAGCAGGATCAGGTCGGGAATGCCGATTTTTCCGACATCGTGCATCGGCGCTGCTTCGAGGAGCAAACGCCGGCTGACCTCATCCAGATCGAGGCCCTGAGCGATGATTTCCGAGTAATACGCCATGCGCTGGATATGGGCACCGGTTTCGGGATCGCGGAACTCAGCCGCCCGCGAAATGCGGAAAATCAGCTCGCGTTCACGATCACGAATCGCCTGGGTCCGTTCCTGAACCTTCTCTTCCAGTTCGGCGGCGCGATTGGCCAGATATTTCTGGCCGGCGCGCAGAGCCAGCATGTTGCCGACCCGAGCACCAAACTCAAATTTATCGATCGGCTTGGTCAAAAAGTCGTTGGCGCCCCCTCGCAGGGCCTGGTAGCGAACGTCCTTCTGGTCATTGGCGGTAATCATCAGCACCGGAATCTCGGTCCGGCCGTGTAAGGCACGGAAAGCCGCAATGAAACTCAGGCCATCCATGTCCGGCATCATGTAATCAACGATGACCAAATCAGGCACATGCTGACGACACCACTCCAGCGCGTCCAGCGGGCGATCGAAGACGATCGGCTCACACCCCCCCTGCTTGATGATCAGCGCCCTGATCAGCGTCAGATTGATCTGGCTGTCGTCAATGATGAGAACTTGGTCCATGCTTCTTTCCAAAACCGAAAGGATTAGCCTTGAAGTATATAATGCCGCGCCATGAAACTACTTTTCGACCTTTTCCCGGTCATCCTGTTTTTCGTCACCTTTAAATATGCTGAAAAGGTCCCGGCCGAGGCCGCCAGCCTGGTTGCCAGCCTGCTGGGTTCAGCCGCGGTCGACGTCAAACAGGCGCCCATTCTGCTTGCCACCATCGTCGTCATTGCCGCCACCCTGGCCCAGATTGCCTGGGTCCGTTACCGGCATGGCAAGGTCGACCGGATGTTGTGGATCAGCCTGGCCCTGGTCACCGTCTTTGGCGGCCTGACCCTGGTGTTCCAGAACGAAGCCTTCATCAAGTGGAAACCGACCATCCTGTATTGGGTTTTTGGGGTCAGCATGGCGTTTTCAGCTTATGTCCTCAAAAAGAACCCGCTGCAGGCCATGCTTGGCGAGCAACTTAAACTGCCGGCGGCGGTCTGGCATAGGCTGACGCTGGCCTGGATCGGCTTCTTTGCCGTCATGGGCGTGCTCAATTTGGCCATCGCCTTCAATTTTTCCACCGATACCTGGGTCAATTTCAAACTGTTTGGCGGCATGGGTTTGATGCTGCTGTTCATCCTGGCCCAGGGTGCCCTGTTGTCGAAATACATCGAGGAAGACCAATAATGCTCTACGCCATCATCGCCGAAGACCGCGCCGGCTCGCTCGACGCCCGTCTGGCCACTCGCCCGGCCCATCTCGAGCGCCTGCACGCGCTGCAAGCCGACGGCCGCCTGTTCGTCGCCGGCCCCTGCCCTGCCATCGATTCACCCGATCCTGGCCCGGCCGGCTTTTCCGGCAGCCTGATCATCGCTGAATTCATTTCGCTCGACGCAGCGCGTGCCTGGGCCGATGCCGACCCCTACCTGGCCGCCGGCGTTTATGAAAAAGTCGTCGTCAAACCCTTCAAGAAGGCTTTGCCGGCCTGATGTCTACCGACACCTTGGCCGAGTTGCGCCAGCGACTGACGGCACTCAGCCCGCTGTCGCTGCAGATCGACGATGAGTCACATCGCCACGCCGGTCATGCCGGCGCCCGCGACGGCGGCCATTTCAAGCTGGAGATCGTGTCGACCGCGTTTGCCGGGCAAAACACCATGGCTCGTCATCGCCTGGTTTATGATGCGGCAGGCGATTTGATGCGCGGCCGAATTCATGCGCTGAGCATCCGGGCACGAACGCCCGACGAAGCCTGATCTTCTGCCACACCCATTCCCCACCCCCCACACCCACTCAGGATAAGCACAATGTTCAAAGTGTCCCGTCTGGCTGCCGTGCTCCTCGCCGGTGCCGTCATTTCCGCCCCCGCCCTCGCCGCCGACAAGGCTTTTAGCACGGTCAACGGCCAGGCTATCCCGCAATCCATTTACGACGCCTTCGTCGCCGAACAAAAAGCCCAGGGCGCTCAGGAGTCGGCCGAACTGCGCAATGCCGTCAAGGAAGAGTTGATTCGCCGCCAGTTGCTCGCCCAGGAAGCCAAGAAACAAGGCCTGGACAAGGACAACAAGATTCAAGGGCAAATGGAATTGGCCAAGCAGGCCGTCCTCATTCGCGCCTTCCTCGCCGACTACGTGCAAAAACACCCGGTCAGCGAAAGCCTGCTCAAGTCTGAATTCGAAGCCATCAAGGCCAAACTGGGCAGCACTGAATACAAGTCGCGCCATATCCTCGTCGACAAGGAAGAGGACGCCAAGGCCCTGATTGCCAAGCTCGACAAGGGCGAGAAGTTCGCCGATCTGGCCAAGCAATCCAAAGATCCCGGCTCCAAGGACAAGGGCGGTGACCTCGGCTGGAGCGCCCCGGGCAGCTACGTGCCGCCATTTGCCGAGGCCCTGAGCCAATTGAAGAAGGGTGAATACACCAAGACGCCGGTCAAGACCGACTTTGGTTACCACGTCATCCTGCAGGAAGACAGCCGAGCGCTGGCAACGCCGCCTTACGAGCAGGTCAAGCCACAATTGCAACAGCGTGCCAACCAGATGCAGGTTGAAAACCTGGTTAAGGAATTGCGCGCCAAGGCCAAGGTCAACTAAGCCGCCGCCGCACGGCGAGGCTGGCCCGTTGCTATAACTGGTAGGCCTCGCCGCCGCCCTGCATGGCCATGTCGACCACATGGCGCGACAAATGTGGGGCAAACAGTTCCATGAAATCGTAGTCGTAGCGCCGCAAATAGCTGGCACGCCGCAAGGCCAGCCGGGTCGTATTCGACTCAAACAAATGGCCGGCGTCGAGGGCGGCCAGGCCACTGTCGCGCTGGGGGTCGAAAGCCAGCGAGGCAATGATGCCCAAGCCCAACCCAAGACTGACGTAGGTTTTGATCACATCGGCATCGAGCGCGGTGAGCGCGATATTCGGCACCATGCCGACCCGTTCGAAAGCGCGGTTGATGCGCGACCGTCCGGTAAAGGCGGCATCGTAGGTGATCAGCGGCCAGCGGCCCAATTCATTCAGCGACAAGGGCACATGCTGCAGGATGGGATGCCCTTCCGGCGCGATGACGCAGTGCGACCATTGTCGTACCGGCAGCGTGATGAGTTGTGGATACTGGTCCAGCGCCTCGGTGGCGATGCCGATATCGACCTCGCCATCAACCACCCATTGTGCAATTTGCGTCGGGCTACCCTGGTGCATTTCAAGCTTGACCTTGGGATGGCGGGCGACAAAATCACGCACCACCACGGGCAGGGCATAGCGCGCCTGGGTATGCGTCGCCGCCAGCACCAGGCGGCCGCTATCGCCGCCAGCAAATTCAGCACTGGCCCGTTTCAGGTTTTCAGCCTCGCTCAGAATGCGCCGGGCGCTCTCCAGCACCTGCCGTCCAGGTTCGGTGACACCAGTAAAACGCTTGCCACTACGCTCGAAAATCGCCACCCCCAGTTCATCCTCCAGCAATTTGATCTGCTTTGAGACGCCGGGCTGCGAGGTATACAACACCTCGGCGGCTTCGGACACATTGAGCCCCTGACGCTCGATTTCGACGATGTAGCGTAACTGTTGCAGTTTCATCGCCCGCACCTTAATAACCAAAAGATATACTAATCTAACTCAATATTCTTTTTGATTCAATTGGCGCACGGTAGCATGCAGCGCATGGATTACCTCTACACCCTTTCCGGTTTTGCCGTAGGCGCCATCGTCGGTCTGACCGGCGTGGGCGGCGGCTCGCTGATGACCCCGCTGCTGGTGCTGCTTTTTGGCGTGCATCCGGCCACTGCCGTCGGCACCGACCTGCTTTATGCCGCGCTGACCAAGGCCGGCGGCACCGTCGCCCACGGTCGCAAGGGCCACATCGACTGGCAGATCACCGGCCGGCTGGCGGCCGGCAGCATTCCCGCCGCTGCCCTCACTATCCTGGTCCTGTCGCAGTTGCCCCAGGGCAGCAACACCATTGGCGCCCTGATCGCGCACGGCCTGGGCTTTGCGCTACTGCTGACCGCCATCGCCATCCTGTTCGGCCGCAAGTTGCGCGATTTTGCCGCCAAGCGCGACGATTCGCCCATACGCCAGCGCCATCTCGGCAAGATCACCATCGCCATCGGTGTCTTGCTCGGCGTACTGGTCACCATTTCCTCCGTTGGTGCCGGCGCCCTCGGCGTGGCTGCCCTCTTCTTCCTCTACCCGAGACTAACCCCTGTGCGCATCGTCGGTTCCGACGTTGCCCATGCCGTGCCGCTGACCCTGGTCGCCGGTCTCGGCCACTGGTGGCTGGGCAGCGTCGACTGGGCCTTGCTCGGCGCCCTGCTGCTCGGCTCGCTGCCGGGTATCTGGCTCGGCAGCCACCTGTCGGCCAAGGTGCCGGAGCATATCCTGCGCCGCCTGCTCGCTTCCATGCTGGTGCTAATCGGCACCAAGCTGGTCCTCGCCTGATTCACGCCAAGGACGTTACATGTACCAATACGACGCCATCGACCGCCAACTGATCAACGAACGGGTTGACCAATTCCGCGACCAGGTTCTCCGCTGGAAGGCGGGCGAATTGACCGACGACGAATTCCGCCCGCTGCGTCTGCAGAACGGTCTTTACATCCAGCGCCATGCGCCGATGTTCCGCATCGCCGTGCCCTACGGCATGTTGAATGCTGCCCAGCTGCGCACCCTCGCCCACGTCGCCCGCACCTACGACCGCGGCTACGGCCATTTCACGACCCGCCACAACCTGCAGTTGAACTGGCCGAAGATCGAAGATGTTCCCGACATCCTGGCCGAACTGGCCAAGGTCGAGATGCACGCCATCCAGACCTCCGGCAACTGCCTGCGCAACATCACCACCGACCAGTTCGCTGGCGTCGCCGCCGACGAGATCATCGACCCGCGCCCGCTGGCCGAGATCCTGCGCCAGTGGACGACCTTCCACCCGGAATTCGCCTTCCTGCCGCGCAAGTTCAAAATCGCCATTTCCGGCACACAGGAAGACCGTGCTGTGACCTGGTTCCACGATATCGGCCTGCAACTGAAGCTGGTCGGTGGTCAGGTGGGCTTTACCGTCATCGTGGGTGGCGGCCTCGGCCGGACCCCGATCCGTGGCCAGGTGGTCCGCGACTTCCTGCCCTGGCAAGACATTCTTTCTTATTGCGAAGCCATCCTGCGCGTCTATAACCGCTACGGCCGGCGCGACAACGCCTACAAGGCGCGCATCAAGATCCTCGTCCAGGCACTAGGCGTCGACGCCTTCCGCGACCAGGTCGAGGCCGAGTGGGCGCATGGCAAGGACGGTCCGATGACCATTCCGCAAGCCGAATACGACCGCGTGGCCGCCCACTTTACAGCCCCCGCTTATGAGAGCCTGCCGACGGTCGACGCTGGTTTTTCGGCAAAAATCAGCGAGGAAAAAGCCTTCGCCCGCTGGGGCGACCGCAACACGCACGCCCACAAGGTCAATGGTTACGCGGCAGTCACCCTGTCGCTCAAGCCACAGGGCATTGCCCCGGGCGATATCACGTCGGATCAGATGGATGCCGTCGCCAACCTGGCCGACCAATACAGTTTTGGCGAACTGCGCATCAGCCACGAACAGAACATCATCCTCGCCGACGTCCGCCAGTCCGATCTGTACGAAGTCTGGCAGCAGGCCAAGGCCGCCGGCCTGGCGACGCCGAACATCGGCCTGCTGACCGCGATCATCTGCTGCCCGGGCGGCGATTTCTGCGACCTGGCCAACGCCAAGTCGATTCCCATTGCCAACGCCATCCAGGCCCGTTTCGACAATCTCGACTACCTGTTCGACATCGGCGAGATCGACCTCAACATTTCCGGCTGCATGAACGCCTGCGGCCACCATCACGTCGGCCACATCGGCGTGCTCGGGGTCGACAAGAACAACGACGAGTTCTATCAGGTCACGCTCGGCGGCCGCCAGGGCAACGCAGCGAAGCTCGGCAAGGTGATTGGCCCGTCGTTCTCAGCCGGCGAGATGCCGGATGTCGTCGAGAAGATCATCCAGGTCTACCTGGACAACCGCCATGAAGACGAACGTTTCCTCGACACCTTCGATCGCATCGGCATCGATCCGTTCAAGAACCGTGTCTATGAAGGCCGCGCCCACGGCAAGGCCAAGGCTGCCGCAAAGGAGATTGCATAATGTCCCAACTGATCAAGCAACAGGCCCTGGCGGTCGACACCTGGAAAATGCTGGAAATCGCCGATGGCGAAACCCCGGAAACCGTCCCGCTGCCGGAAGGCGATATCCTCTTTCCGCTCGCCGTCTGGCAGGCGCGCAAGACCGAGATCATTTCCTGCCACAAGCGCATCGGCCTGATCCTGCAGCCGGACGAGCCGGTTGAAGACATCGCCGGCGACCTCGACTACTTTATCGTCATCGCCGTAAACTTCCCGAAATTCGTCGACGGCCGGGGCTACTCGACCGCCAGCCTCTTGCGCCAGCGCTACCAGTACCAGGGCGAACTACGCGCTGTCGGCGATGTGCTGCACGACCAGTTGTTCTATCTCAAGCGGGTCGGTTTCGATGCCTGGGTGCTGAAGGACGGCAAGGATGCGGTCAACGCCATCCAGACCGCTTTTTCCACCTTTGGCGATGTCTATCAGGCATCGACCAGCCAGCCCGAACCCTTCTTCCGCCGCCGCGCCGCCTGACATCATGACGCCTGCCCTGCTCAACATCACCCCCGAACTGACCGCCAGCACCGCTGCCAGGACCGCTGCCGTCAAAACCCTGCTGGCCGAGATTGCCGGCCAGTGGTCGCCGGCCACCTTCGCCAACAGCCTGGGTGCCGAGGATATGGTACTGACCGACCTGATCCTGAAGGCCAAACTGCCAATCGAGATCTTCAGCCTCGACACCGGCCGCCTGCCGCTGGAAACCTACGACCTGATGGCTGCGGTCCACCGCCACTACGGACACAAATTGAAGGTTTATTTCCCGCAGGCCGAAGAAGTCGAAAGCTTCGTGCGCAACCACGGCATCAACGCCTTCTACGATTCGGTCACCCTGCGCAAGGCCTGCTGCTATGCGCGCAAGGTTGAACCGCTGAAGCGTGCGCTGGCCGGCAAGCGCGCCTGGATCACCGGCATGCGCGCCGAACAGGCGGCCACCCGCGGCAACCTGGCCACCCGTGAATACGATGAAGGGAACGGCCTGGAGAAATTCAACCCGCTGGCCGACTGGTCGGAAAAGGAAATCTGGACCTACATCAAGCAGCACGCCGTCCCGTACAACGCACTGCACGACACGTTCTATCCCAGCATCGGCTGCGCCCCGTGCACCCGGGCCATCTCCCCGGGCGAGGATATCCGCTCCGGCCGCTGGTGGTGGGAAAATCCGGAATCCAAGGAGTGCGGATTACACGTCAAGGCCTGAGGCACCCAAAGCCCAGGGACACCGCCGGTACGCTCAAGGCTGAGCAGCCGCCCTTGCTGCAAGTGCACATCCAGCAAGACTGCCTGTAGTAAACTGGTTGTCTGGCAAGGCGCCGTCTGCGTCGCCTTGCTCATTTTTCGACAGCCAGGAACCCCATGAACGAGCACGTCAGTTCAACGACGCCCCTCCCCTTGCCGGGCAAGGTCAAAACCGAGTCGACGTCGCGCCATAGCGATGGGACGCAGCGCGGCTTATGGCAGCTCATCCTGCTCGGACCACGCGCCTGGCGGCGCTGGTGGTGGGCCTTGGTCAATTCGATCGAACACGAAAAGATCCTCGCCCAAGTTGAACAGGACGCCAGTTTTTCGTTCAACTACAACTTCATGATCATCGTGGCCAGTGGCATTGCGACCATCGGCCTGCTGCTCAATTCGCCAGCCGTCATCATTGGCGCCATGTTGATTTCGCCACTGATGGGCCCGATCGTAGCCAGCGGCGTCGCGCTCGCCACGCTCGACGTCGAACTCGGCCGCCAGAGCGCCCGCACCTTGCTACTCGGCATTGCCGGCGCCATCGCCTTTACGGCGCTGATCGTCCTGCTTTCACCCGTCACCGAACTGACCCCCGAGTTGCTCGCCCGTACCCGGCCCAACCTGTTCGATCTCGTCGTGGCCATCCTGTCCGGCGCCGCCGGTGGTTACGCCATGATCCGCGGCAAGGGGGGCGCCATTGTCGGCGTCGCCATCGCCACCGCCTTGATGCCGCCGCTCGCCACCGTCGGCTATGGCTTGGTCACCCAGCAATGGCCGATTGCCCGCGGCGCGCTGCTGCTATTCGTCACCAACATGGTCGCCATCAGTCTGGCCATTGCGGCCGTTGCCGAATGGTATGGCTTTGGCCGCGGCGGCCTGCGCAAGCGCTTTGCCCGGCAAGCGTTCATTTCCTTACTCATCCTCGCCCCGTTGTTCTTTCCGCTCTTTTCCTCGCTCAAAGCCATCGCCTTTGAGAGCTTCGCCCAACTGCGCATCCGCAGCACCCTCGAAACGGCCGCATCAACCCTGCCAGATGGCCAACTCGGCGAAGTCAAAGTCCATTTCTCCGATGATCAACCACCACAGATCCTGGCCATCCTGTACACCAGCCAGCCGCAGCCGGCGCTTGCCAAGCAGCTCAATGAACAGCTGGCCCAAGAAATCGGGCAAGCCGTCCGCTTGCGCCTGAGCCAGTTGCGGACGGCCGATAACCTGCCGTTGTTGTCCGGAACACGCCTGCTCGCCCCGAAAATTGATCTGGCCGAGCAACTACGCCAGAATTTTCCGCTACCGCTCGCCAGCCTGGCGCTTGATGAAGACAAGCAACAAATCACCCTGCTACCGCAAAGGCAAGCCACGGTCGACCTCGCCACCTGGCAAAAAATGGAGGCCACGCTGGCCAGCCAATACCCCGACTGGCATCTTCAACTCATCCCGCCGCCCCAAGCCCTACCCGCCCTCCTTTTTGCCCACGGCAGCAAGCAACTGGACGATCAAGCCCGGCAACAACTGGCCTCCATCGTCTGGGCCTTGCAGCGCTGGCAAATCAACGAAGTCGACCTGACCGGCCTGGCCAGCAGCGAACGCGGTGGTTCGCAACGCCTGGCCACAGCCCGCGCCAGCGCCGTCCGCCAGGCCCTGGCCGAACAAGGCATCAGCGCCCGCCCCAATGCGCGTTACCCCCTGCCCAACCAAATGCGTTTTGAGCAAGAAGCCGGACAAGCGGCCTACCGTGCCGTGCTCATCACCTTGCCGCCCGTGCCCTCCCGTCCGAAAGACCCGTCATGACCCTCGACCTTTTCCAGCAAATACTTGAACTGGGCAGTTACCGTTGGTTTCGCCTTGGCGATACCGATGTCACGCTGTTCCGCGTCGTCGGCCTGATCGGCATCCTGGCCTTCTTCTGGTGGTTTTCATCGGCCACCGAACGTGTCCTGCGCCAACTAGCCCGGCGCGGCAATGTCGTCAAATTCTCCGACTCGGCGGTCTTCTCGCTGACCCGCATCGTCCGCTACCTGGTCTGGATCATTGGCAGCCTGGTTGGCCTGGCCTATCTCGGGATCGACCTGGCCAGCCTGGCCATCGTCGGGGGTGCCATGGGCGTCGGGATCGGCTTTGGCCTGCAAAACATCTTCAGCAACCTGGTCTCCGGCATCATCATCTTGCTGGAAAAAACGCTCAAGGTTGGCGATTTCGTTGACCTGCAGTCCGGCGTGGTCGGCAAAGTCACCGAAATCGGCCTGCGCTACACCCGCGTCACCACCAATGACAACGTCGATGTCATCGTCCCCAACTCTGAATTCATCAACGGCCGGGTCACCAACTGGACTTTTGATGATGCCCTGCGCCGCATTCACGTCCCCTTTGGCGTTGCCTATGGCTCAGACAAGCTGCAAGTCAGGGAAGTCGTCACCGCCGCGGCCAGCCGGGTCGAAGGAACGATTCACCAGGGCAAGCGGATACCCGAAGTCTGGTTGGTCAACTTTGGCGACAGCAGCCTGGATTTCGAACTGGTCGTTTGGGTCAGCCACGAACTGGCCATGGCCCCCGGCCGCACCCACGCCCGCTACATCTGGGAAATCGAGACCGCACTCAAGGATGCCAGCATTGAAATCCCCTTTCCGCAGCGCGATCTACACGTACGTTCCGGGCGTCTGACGGTCGATTTGCAACAACGCGACAGCCATTGAAGCCTGTCATCAAAATTTCATTGACCTTACCGCGCACAGCACTTTGCTGCGCCGCAGCAAAAATGTTAGTCTTCCCCCTGAAAATCAAAAAATTCCGATGGGAAACAGCATGAGTGAACTCGATCTGAAACGCTTCTTTCTCGAACAAGTAAGCCTGTTCGAAAATTTCTCGGCCGACGAAGTCGAGGCTATCGTCATCAAGTCCCGCCTCGCCACGTTTGAGGGCAACGAGGCGATGCTGGAAACCGGCGACGAGAGCCAGAGCATTGGCATCATGATCAGTGGTCACGCCGAAATTTCAATCACGGACAACACCGGCAGCCGCTCGGTCATTGCTCAATTGGCCCCCGGCGACATTTTTGGCGTCATGTCAGCACTGACCGGTGACCGGATCGGTGCCGATGTCATCGCTGGCAACCGCTGCTTCGTTCTGATCATTCCGCAAGCGGTGTTTAACGGCCACATCCTGACCAACCCGAAAGCGGTCGGTTACCTCTCCCGCCTGCTGGCCGAGCGGACGCGCGCCATTACCGTCGATACGCATACGGTCAACCCGGCCGGCAAGGCCAATTCTGCCGCCGTCGCCGCCGATGCGCTGTCGCTCAATACCCAGCAACCCGGCAAGGTCGTCGTACTCAATGTCGGGATCAGCCAGATTCATTTCGGCATTTACGATACCCAAGAAAGCGGCGCCGACATTCACGGCATCATCGACCATGCCGACAAGCAAATGGCCCGCGTCACCGTCACCGTCGGCCCGCAGCAACAGACCATCGAGCACGCACCGTTCAAGCTGTCTGAACTATTCACCGTCATCGCCGAAGCCACCACCCTGCTCGGCCCGGCCTTCACCTTCCACCCAGAAGACGTTACCGCCATCGGCCACCGCGTCGTTCATGGCGGCAGTAAATTTGCCAGTTCGGTCGTCATCACGCCAGCCGTCATCGCCGATATCGAGGAACTGGCAATCTTCGCGCCGCTGCACAATCCGGTCAACGTCGCCGGCATCCGCGTCGCCCTCAAGCACTTCCCGAACGTGCCGCAGGTTGCCGTCTTCGACACCGCCTTCCACCAGACGCTGGCCCCCTACGCCTATCTCTACGGTCTGCCTTACGAGTTGTACAAGCAGCACGGCATTCGCCGCTACGGCTTCCATGGCACCTCGCACCGCTATGTTTCGCTGAAGGCGGCGGAAGTCCTGCGCCGGCCGCTGGGTGAACTGGAAATCATCTCCTGCCATCTCGGTATCGGCGCCTCGCTGTGCGCCATCGACCACGGCCGCTCGGTCGATACCACCATGGGCATGACGCCGTCCGATGGCCTGATCATGCCCAGCCGGGCCGGCAGCATCGATCCGGCGGTGATGATTCACCTGATGGAACAGCACAAAATGTCGCCCGAACAGCTGTCGACCCTGATCAACAGCGAAAGCGGCCTCAAGGGGCTATCCGGCATTTCCAACAATATTCACGACATTGAAGCCGCTGCCGCCGAAGGCCATCACCGGGCCCTGCTCGCCCACAAGGCTTTCTGCTATCAGGTGCGTAAAAATATTGGCGCCTATGTGGCGGCGATGGGTGGCATCGATGTTCTGGCCTTCACCGGCGACGTGGGTGAAACCAGCGCCACGGTACGTAGCCTGGCCTGCCAGGGCCTGAGCTACATGGGCATCAAGCTCGACGAGGACAAGAACCGTAACCTGACCACGCGCGAAGCCTTTGCCGTCATCTCAGCCGATGACTCCCCCGTCACCATCCTGGTCATCGCCAACGATGATGAGCGCCTGGTGGCCTGGGAAAGCCTGCGCGCCATCGAGCGTAACCAGCTACTGCTCGAAGCGCGGGCCGACGCACCACCGGCCATTCCGGTCGAGATTTCCGCCCACCACGTGCATTTGTCACAGGCCGACGTTGAAAAGCTTTTTGGCCCCGGCCACCAGTTGACCGCGGAACACGAACTATCGCAGCCCGGGCAGTTCGCCTGCGCTGAAAAAGTGCATCTGGTCGGCCCCAAGGGGCGGATCGCCAATGTCCGGGTGCTGGGCCCGACCCGTAAGGAAACCCAGGTCGAAATCGCCATGACCGAGCAATTCAAGCTCGGCATCCAGCCGCCAATCCGCGAATCCGGCGACCTCGCCGGCACCCCCGGCATCACGCTGGAAGGACCGTACGGCAGCTCACAGATCGATCGTGGCGTCATCTGCGCCCAGCGTCACATCCACATGTCGCCGGACGATGCCCGCCGCTTCCGGGTACGCGACAAATACGTGGTGCGGGTCCGGGTCGAAGGCGACCGCGAATTGATCTTTGGTGACGTTGTTGTCCGGGTCAATCCGGCCTACCGATTGGCCATGCACATCGACACCGACGAAGGCAATGCGGGGCACCTGAGCACCGGCATGAAGGGTTACATCGAGGAAATTCAGAGCCGGCGTTAAGCCGGCAGCCGCCGGTTGGAACCGGCGGCTTTTCTCAGATCAGCGACCAGCAACGGACGATGTTGCCGTGACCCTCAAAGCACAGCCCGTCGAAACAGTGGTCACGGGCGATCAGCAGGCCGCGGCCGCCGTGTTGTCCGGCTGCTGCAACGGTCGACACGGCCAGTGCCTGCGACCAGTCAAATCCCGGGCCGGCATCGGTAATGCACAATTCCACCCGATCATCCAGGCGCTGCAACTGCGCACCCACCCGGCGACCACGGTAGGCGACCTCTGCCTGACGACGCGCCAGGGCACGGTCATAAGCCTTGCTGGCCAGCAAGGCAGCCTTGCGTTCCCCCCCCATTTCCAGACTGCCATGCTCAACGGCATTGCTCAGCAATTCGTGAATACCGAGCATCGCCTTGGCGGGATCAGGAAAAAACCCGGCCAGAAACGGCAAGATCAGGCGTACATCAACCAGGGTACGTACCTCGAAATGCAGCGCCGTCATGAACTCCAGTGCCGGCATCGCAATTTCAGGCGATTCCAGCGTTCCATCGAGCATGACCGGGCAACGTCCTTGCCACAAGGATGCGCATGCACTGAGCGCATTTGCAGTTTGGGAAGGCGTACGTTTCATCTGACGACCTCAGCAAATATGCCGCGCAAAGCCGGCGAATCGAGAGATTAGAATGATAACGCAAACATCATTTTTGATCAATTAAATATTAAATAAATCATCAATGATGAATATTTCAGACTGATTTCGCCAGCCAATACAACAATTTCTCGAACAGAACATCGGGGTCGACCGGTTTGGCAATGAAATCCGACATCCCGGCGTCGAAGCAACGCGCTTTGTCCTCAGCAAAAGCATTGGCCGTCATGGCGATAATCGGTCGCGTCGACCAGCCAGGCAGTTGGCGCAAACGCCGCGCGGCTTCCAGGCCGTCCATACGCGGCATCTGCATATCCATCAGGACCAGTTGATAGTCACCCGCCTCGGCCATGGCCAGCGCCGCAACGCCGTCTTCAGCTGCGCTGACCTGCAATTCGACATCGCTCAGAATTTCCTGGGCAATTTCACGATTGATCGGTTCGTCATCCACCAGCAGAATGCGCGCCCCACGGAAACGTTCGCGCAGCGTCTGCTCGATGGCCAAGCCGTTCAGCACCGCCGGGTGGTGCCGGGTATGCTCATTGACACGGGGCAAGCGCGCCGTAAACCAGAACAGGCTACCCTGCCCGGGCTGGCTTTCGACACCGGCCGTCCCACCCATCAATTCAGCCAGTCGGCGGGTGATGTTCAAACCCAACCCACTTCCCCCGTAACGCCGGGTGGTCGAACTGTCGGCCTGGACAAAGGCGGTGAACAAGGTGGGCAGCACCGCTGGCGAAATCCCTGGCCCCTGGTCTTCAACTTCCAGACGCAAGAGTACGTCGGCAGGCCCCGATTCAAGGAGGCGACTGCGCACGACAATCCGTCCCTGCTCGGAGAACTTGATCGCATTGTTGACGTAGTTGATCAGGGCTTGCCGCAAGCGCGTGGGATCACCCAGCAGGGTGCCGACCGCCTCATCAATTTCCAGTTGCAGCTGCAGACCCTTGGCGCGCGCGCGATCGCTGAGCATCGACAGCACATCACCCAACAGCGCGCTGACGTGGAAGGGAATGTTCTCCAGGATCAGCTTGTCGGCCTCGATTTTCGACAAATCGAGAATGTCGTTGATCAAGGCAATCAGGTGCTGGCCGGCGGCATCAATTTTGTCCAGCCGGTCGGTCTGGCGCGGCGTCAGGCCATCGCGGCGCAGCAAGTGGATCATGCCGGCAATGGCATTGAGTGGCGTCCGGATCTCGTGGCTCATATTGGCCAGGAAAGCGCTTTTGGCTTGACTGGCGGCGTCGGCATCGGCGGCCTTGTCCGCCAGACGACAATTAAGCGCCTCGATTTCCTGCGTTCGCATCTGCACCAGTTCTTCCAGGTGCTTGCGATAATTTTCCAGTTCAGCCAGCGTGCGTTTTTTCTCGGTAACGTCTTCCTTGACCGCCAGATAGTGGGTCACCCGCCCATCAGGCTGTCGAATCGGCGAAAAAATCTGGTATTCGGTAAAAATTTCACCGTTTTTCCGCCGATTGATCAATTCGCCCTGCCAGCATTCGCCCTTGGCCAAGGCGGCCCACAACGAAGCGTAGACCTCGGGCGCGGTCAGCCCGGAGCGCAGCATGCTGGGGTTATGGCCGACCACCTCAGCCATCGAATAACCACTGACCCGAACAAAGGCCTCATTGACGTATTCAATCGTGCCCCGGGCATCGGTAATGATGATTGCATTCTGACTTTGCTCGACCGCCTGCGACAACTTGCGCAAACGCTCCTCGGCGGCCCGCTGTGCCGTGACATCAAACCAGGCGACCACAGCGCCGCTGATCTCGCCAGCCTCGATAATCGGCCGCACCCAGTATTCGACCGGCAACGCTGTTCCATCCTTGCGCCAGAACACTTCCCCTTCGACATGCGCCCCGGCGCTGGACAGCATCTGCAAATACGCCGGACATTCAGCCAATGGATAGTGTTGCCCATCGTTGCGGCTGTGGTGGATCAACTCGTGCATCTCCTGCCCCAGCAATTCGCTGGCACTGGCATAACCCAGCATGTCGATACAGGCGCGATTGGCAAACGTACAACACCCCTCGCGATCGACTCCATAAATGCCTTCAGTCATCGAATCAAGAAGTAGTCGATTTTTGCGGTCGACCGCAATCCGCGCCTGCAAATGCTCCGATAAAGCCTGGTTGGCTGCCCGAATCACCCGCAAATAAAGCCAGCCGGCATGAATGGAGTAGATGATCAAACTGCCGCTGACCGTGAGCAACACGAACAGCCACAAGCGGTTATTTTCGAGCCGCTCCCACTCCGCCACCTCACTCGGCAGGTGCACGGCAATACGGTCGCCAAGCAAAACGCGCGTTTCGAGCAGCACCGGCAAGGGCTGACCGGCCAGGCGCTGCAATTGCGGGAAATCATCATCGCCCCATGAGGACAAGGGTAAAGGGGAAAACTCGCTGCGCTGATACTGTTGGCGCCGCGTCTCGCCATCCAGCCCGAGGACCCCGGCGTCAGACAAGGTCGTCCAGAGCAAGGCCGGATCGGGCGACAAAATAACCACGCCATTGGCATCGCTGACCAAAACCCCGCTATGGCCCAAGCGATGCGCCAGATCGGGAATATTCAATTTAACGACCACCGCCCCCAGTACCCGCCCGGCCTGTCGAACCGGATAGGCGTAGTACAAGCCAGGAATCCGTGACGTCCGGCCGATGGCGTACTGTCGCCCAGGCTCGCCGCGCAGCGCACTCTGAAAATAGGCCCGCTCGTGGTAGTCCTGCCCCACAAAACTATCGGCACTCCCCGCATTGCTGGCGGCAATGCTCAAGCCCCGGGCATCCATCACCCAGGCGACATCAACGGCCTGCGTCCGGGCAATGACCGCCAGGTAGGCATTGAGTTGGGCAAAACGTTGGTTGAGGCTGGGCACATCGCGGCCACCACCTGCCGCAACGAGGGAAAGCGCCTGCCGGATCGCCATATCCTGGGCCAGTGACTCGGCCAGGCCGGCACTGGTTTGCAGGGTTTCCTCCAAGTTGATGGCAATCAGGTCAATCTGCAAACTGCCGCGCTTTTGGGCCTGAGTCAGCACCAGATCGGCCGACTGTCGGATGTAATGCGCAGAACCCAGCCAGGCCAGCCCCATCCAGGCCAGGATAAGCAAGGCCAAGGCCTTGAACGAACGCCGCGACAAATCGATGGCATGGCGACGAGCGACCACGGCCAGCAGCATGGCAATCAGGAGCAGCAGGGTCGTCACCGACAAGGCAGTGGCCAACAAAGTCGGACTGAGATGCGAGTCCGGAATGGCGACATCGGCATCGCGAATGAAATAGGCAGCGGCCATGGCAATGTAATGCATCCCCGACACCGCCAGGCCCAGCACCAACGAGGCCAAGCCATTACGACAGCGGCCGAGCAGTCTACTAGGCCAGCCCACAACCTTGACCCAGAGCGCGACAATCGCCAGCAGGAAAGCCGCCAGCAAGGACAGGTAAAACAAGCTGCGGTCATAACGCAGCATGCCGTTTAACTGCAATGCGGCCATCCCGCTGTAATGCATGGTGCCAATGCCCAGGGCCAGCAAGGCAGCCCCCAGCAGCAAGCGCCGCCAGCCCATGCGCGGTCCGGCAATCAGGGATAAGGCCAGCGTACACGCCAAAATGGCCGGCAAGATGGACAGAACAGTCAGCCAGGGCGCAAAACCAACGCTACACGGCAAGCTCAAGGCCAGCATGCCGACAAAATGCATGGTCCACACCCCCAAGCCCAGGGTCAGCCCCCCGGCCAGCATCCACTTGGCGCGCAACGGCCCGGCCGGCAAACCGGCCACCAAGTCAGCCACCTGCAAGGCTGCATAGGCCGCGAGCACGGCAATGGCGAGCGACAGAAAAACCAGCAGAGGGTTGTACTCACCGAGATACAACAGATTGCTGGCAGGTGGCGACTGAATGAACTCGAGCATCAGCAAATGGGCTTGGATAACATCCGGCAGAGTGGCCGCTGGCGCACTGAAATCAGCGCGCCGAGGCCTAGCAGTTTAGCGGGTATAGCTACAAATATCTCAAAAAACTGCATTAATGGAAAACCCGTGCAAAAAACCAGAAATTGGCCGAAAAACCCCGGCCAGGCTTTACACTGCGCACCTTGACAAAATACTGCCGCGAAAGATTGCCATGTCCCTGATCCACGACGTCGACGTTCTCCTGCTTCTGGCCACCGCCATGGCAGCCAAGCGACGGCCGGCCGAGGCGCTGGACATCGTCGCCGCCATTGATTTACTGCAAAACAACGTGCCAGTCGCCGACAAGTTGGTCGACGCCTTTCCGCGACTCACGGCGGCCGGTCTGCTGACCGCCAGCGGCGAGGGCGTGCAATTGACGGCAGCGGCTGAAGCCCTGATCGAGACATTGCCGCGCAAGGTCGAGACGCCGGAACGCCTGTTTGCCCTGCGCCAGCAACTCGCAGACTGGGCCGCCCCGGCCGAAGCCGCCCTGGCTGTTGTGCCGGCGATCACGGTCGACGCCTTGCGCGCGGCCATTTTGGCCCACCGCGCCGCAGCGGCCAGCTCGGCCAAAAACCTGCTGGTTGCCAAACCCAAACCGGCCGAAACCACCAAGCGCCCGGGCCAGCGCCAGCGCAAACCAATGCCGGCCCGCCGCCGCAAGGATTAAGCAGCACAAAATTCAGCCAACTTGGCCGTCGACCGCAATCGACGGCCAGACTGTCGTACACTGCGCCCCTCACGAATCAGGCAGGATGCCCATGCAACAAGAACACTTCATACCGGGCAAGGATGCCTCGCTCGAACAGGCCATCAGCCGCATGCAGGGCCAACTGGCTGCGCTCGGCTTCGACATCGAGGAATGCTCCTGGCTCAACCCGGTCGATAGCGTCTGGTCGGTGCACATCCGTAACCGCGACTGCCCGCTAATGTTCACCAACGGCAAAGGCGCCAGCGAACTGGCCGCCCGGGCCAGCGCTCTTGGCGAGTATTTCGAGCGCCTGTCGTGCAATTACTTCTGGAATCACTATTACCTGGGCGAAACCGTCGCCCACAACACTTTCGCCCACTACCCGCGCGAACGCTGGCTACCCGCGGTCGACACCGTCTGGCCGGCCGAATTGCTGACTCCGGAATTGCAAGCCTTCTACAACCCGGAAGGCAGCATTCCGGCCGAAGCGCTGGTCGATATGAACACCGGCCATTTCGAACGCGGCATCTGCGCCATTCCCTACACCCGCCAGCGCGACGGTGCCGAGGTGCTGTTTCCAGTCAACCTGATCAGCAATCTCTATGTCAGCAATGGCATGTCGGCCGGCAACACCCCGGCCGAAGCGCGTGCCCAGGCGCTATCGGAAATCCTCGAACGCCACGTCAAGTTCAAGGTCATTGCCGAAGGACTGTGCCTACCGGACGTTCCCGACGAGGTCATTGCCCGTTACCCGACCATCGCGGCGGGCATTGCCGGCCTGCGCGCTGCCGGTTTTGGCATCCGGGTCAAGGATGCCTCACTCGGCGGCCAGTATCCGGTGATGTGCGTCACGCTGCTCAATCCGCGTGACCAAGGCGTATTCACCAGTTTTGGCGCCCACCCGCGCTTTGAAATCGCCCTCGAACGCGCCCTGACCGAGTTGCTGCAGGGTCGCGCCCTCGATGCGCTGGACGGCTTCCCGCCCCCCGGTTTTGATCTCGACGAAGTGGCCAGCGCCCCGAATATCGAAATTCACTTCGTCGACTCAAGCGGCATCGTTCATTGGGATTTTTTCAACGAAACCGCCGACTTCGCCTTTGTTGACTGGAATTTCAACGACCTCAATGCGGGCAGCACGCGCGATGACACCACCTGGCTCCTTGACCGTATTCACGCCGATGGCCACGACATCTACATCGCCGATTTCGAACACCTGGGCATGTACGCCTGCCGCATCCTGGTCCCAGGCCTGTCGGAGATTTACCCAATCGACGATCTGGAATGGGAAAACAACAGCCATGGCGCGGTCGTCCGCCCGGCGATTCTCAACTTGGCCGAACTCGATGACGACCAGGCCGGTGAATTGCTCGACATCCTCAACGAACTCAACATCGCTGACGAAAAGCCGGTCGCCGCGCTGATTGGTCTGGCGGCTGATGCCGGTTCGCTGTGGGCCGACCTGCGGGTTGGCGAACTGAAAACCCAGCTGGCGCTGGCGGCCGGCGACATGGACGCCGTGCGTGAAGGCTGCGAATGGGTGCGCCAGTTCGACCAACTCGACGCCAGCCGCCGCCGGGTTTATGCCTGCATCGCCACGCTGCTCGAGATGACCGACCCCGACGCCTACGAAGCCGCCCTGGTCGACCTCTACAGCGAAGAAACGCTGGACCTGGCTACCGATCTGATTGATGGCGAAATCCGCTTCTTCGGCCTCGTCTCGCCAGGCCTGACGCTGGCCGGCTGCGACCTGCATCAACGCCTGCTGGCCGAATACGCCAAGGTGCAACGCGCCATGGCCCAGACCTGATCTCGAACTTCTTACCCGGGGGCTAGCCCCCCGCTGTCCGCTCATGACCCTGCCCGCCATCGATCCCGCCCAGTACGAAAATCTGCTCGCCACCAAGGTCGACCGCTACAAGGCCGACTTCGCGCCCTTCGATTTGCCAGAACCGGCAGTTTTTCGCTCGCCACCCCGCCATTACCGTCTACGCGTCGAATTCCGTCTCTGGCACCACGGCGACGACATCGATTACGCGATGTTCGACCCGGAGACCAAAAAACCGATCCTGATGACCGACTTTCCGGTCGCCCACCTCACCATTTGCCGCCTGATGCCCCGCTTGCGCCTGGCACTGATGGCTAGCGAGGTCTTGCGGCACCGTGTTTTCGCCATCGAATTCCTCGCCACCCTGAGCGGCGAGTTACTGGTCACGCTGATTTATCACCGCACGCTGGACGAGGCCTGGGAAGCCGCTGCCCGCGCCTTGGCGGCCGATTTACGCATCCGCATCATCGGCCGCAGCCGGGGTCAAAAAATCGTCCTTGACCGCGACTGGGTCATGGAGTCGTTTGAACTCAATGGCCGCAGCCTGGGCTACAAGCAACTGGAAGGCAGCTTCAGCCAGCCCAATGGCGAGGTCAACCGCCAGATGCTGGGCTGGGCCTGCGCCCAGGTCGCCCCGCTGGCCGGGGATCTGCTCGAACTGTACTGTGGCAACGGCAATTTCACCGTGGCCTTGGCCCCTTATTTTGGCAAGGTACTCGCCACCGAGGTCAGCAAATCCTCCGTCCAGGCCGCGATCTACAACCTCGAAGCCAACGAAATCAAAAACACCGTGCTGGTCCGCATGTCGAGCGATGAAATCAGTGCGGCCCTGACCGCGGGTGAATCCTTCCAGCGCCTCAAGGATGTCGACCTGACCAGCTACCGCTTCTCGACCATTTTTCTCGACCCGCCACGGGCCGGACTCGACCCGGCGACCCTCGAACTGGCACGCGGCTTCACGCACATTCTTTACATCTCCTGCAACCCGCAAACCCTGCGTGACAATGTGGCCGCCCTGCACGACACGCATCACATTGCCGCAGCCGCTGCCTTCGACCAGTTTCCCTACACCCACCATCTGGAATGCGGCCTGCTGCTGCGCCGTCGTTAATCCCGCCTAAGGTACCGGGCACAGGCTAGAATCAACGCGATGGACGCTGCCTTCTCACGACCACACCGCCTGCGCCTGATCGCCCTCTTTATCCTGCTGGAAAGCCTGGGCAGTTTTTTCTTGTTCTGGAATTATCAGGAAAAAGAAGCGCAGCACCTGGCGCAGTACACCGAGGTTCTGGATACCGCCTACCGGGCCAGTCTGAACATGTACCGGCTGACCATGGATACGTTGTACAGCGAAACCATCAACCGCCCCGATGTCCTCGCCTTGTTTGCGGCCGGCGGCGATTTCGGTGGAGACAAACAGACGACTGCCCGCAACGCCCTGCTCGCCCGCCTCGGCCCCAGTTACCAGGCGATGATCAAACGCAACGTCCGGCAACTGCATTTTCACCTGCCGGATGGCCGCAGTTTTCTCCGCTTTCACTTGCCGGAAAAATTTGGCGACCCGCTGTTTGATGCCCGACCGTCAGTCCGCATAGCCAATACCGAAAGACGCATCGTCACCGGCTTTGAAACCGGTAAGGTGGTACTGGGCTTTCGTTACGTCTATCCGCTCAGCCTGTCCGGTCGCCATCTGGGCACAGTCGAATCGAGCGTCACCTTCGCCGCCATCCGCGAAGCGATGACCGACATTGCCCCCCATCGCCAATACGACCTGCTGATCCGCCGCACCGCGGTCGCCCCCAAACTGTTTAGTAGCCAGGAAAAATTTTACGAGCCGTCGACGCTGCACCCCGACTTCGTCGCCGAAGACCCGCATCACCAACTGCCCGGCACCCTGCCGCCGCTTTTCCCCGAAGCCAACACCATTAACCGGCTACTGCAAGGCAACCCGCAGGTGCGGGCTGCCATGCAGCGCGGTCAGCATGGTAGCTACAAGGTGCACATCCCGAACGGAACCTATGCCGTATCCCTGCTCGCCATTCGCGATGTCGACAATCAGGATGCCGCTTACCTGGTGTCCTATACGCTGGCCCCGTTTTTCCGTGCCCTGGAAAACGAGCTACTGTTTCAATTGCTGATTCTCACCGGCCTGATCCTCCTTGGCATCGGCCTCACCGTCCGCATGCAGCAAGCCCGCCAGGCGGCCGAAGCGGCCAATCGCGCCAAGAGCGAGTTTCTAGCCAACATGTCGCACGAAATTCGCACGCCGATGAACGGCATTCTCGGCATGACCCATCTGGCGCTCGACGAAGAACTTCCCCCGCGCGCGCACGACTACATCGAGAAAGCGCACGACTCGGCGCAATCGCTGCTTGGCATTCTCAACGACATTCTCGATATTTCGCGCATTGAAGCCCGCCGCCTGCCGATCGAGCACATTCCTTTCGCACTCGACAGCATCCTGCGAAAGCTTGACACCCTGCTCGGCGAAGCTATCCAGCAAAAGGGCCTGCGTTTCACCGTCGACCGCAGCAGAGAGGTACCGACCCAACTACGCGGCGACCCGCTGCGCCTGGCCCAGATTCTGACCAACTTGCTCGGCAACGCGCTCAAATTCACCCCAAAAGGCGAAATCAAGCTGTCCATCCAGCGCCTGCCTGATCCTGAGCCACAGCAATTGCTGCTTCAATTCACCGTCGCCGACACCGGGATCGGCATCCCGCCGGAACAACAGACACACATTTTCCAGGCCTTTGACCAAGGCGATAGCTCGACCACCCGGCGCTTTGGCGGCACCGGCCTGGGACTGGCCATCTGCCATCGTCTCAGCCAACTGATGGGCGGCGAAATCACGGTCGATAGCCAGCCGGGCCAGGGCAGCCAGTTTCACCTGCGCTTGCCCTTTGGGCTGCTGGACAAAAGTGAGGAGATCTCTCCACCACCCGACAAGCAAGGGCCACGCACCCTGGCCGGCCTGCGGGTTCTACTGGTCGAAGACAATGCCACCAACCGCCTGGTGGCTAGCCGCCTGCTGGAAAAGATGCAGGCCGTGGTCAGCAGCGCGATTGATGGCGCACAAGCCGTTGCCCAGTTGGAGGCCGACCCTCTCGCATTCGACCTGGTCCTGATGGATATCCAGATGCCCGTCATGGATGGTCTGGCGGCCACCCAGCACTTACGGGCTGATCCGCGTTTCGCCTTGCTGCCGATTATTGCCATGACGGCCGGCGCCATGCCGCAAGACCGCGAACGCTGCCTGGCCGCCGGCATGAATGCCTACCTGACCAAACCCATCCACGTCGCCGAACTGGCAGCGACACTTCAACGGTTCGCCCCGGCTCGTCATACCAAATATTCAGAAAAAGAATAACAAGATGATTTTCGATTCTTAAAGAATATTAAGCCGCTTGTTACAATGGCGCCCATTCGACAATCCAGACGGATTAACCCGCAATGACTCAACGCTCTACTTTGTCTCACCTCGACTGGCTCGAAGCCGAAGCCATCCACATCATGCGCGAAGTGGCTGGCCAGTGTGCCAACCCGGTGCTGCTCTTTTCCGGCGGCAAGGACTCGATCTGCATGCTGCGCATCGCCGAAAAGGCCTTCCGCCCCGGCAAATTCCCCTTCCCGCTGATGCACATCGACACCGGCCACAATTACAAAGAAGTCGTCGCCTTCCGCGACAAGCGCGCGGCCGAACTCGGCGAGCGGCTGATCGTCCGTTCGGTTGAAGATTCGATGAAGCGCGGCACCGTCGTCCTCAAGCACGAAGGTGAATCGCGCAACAAGCACCAGTCGGTGACGCTGCTCGAAGCCATCGAGGAATTCGGCTTCGACGCCTGCATCGGCGGCGCCCGCCGCGACGAGGAGAAGGCGCGCGCCAAGGAACGCATCTTTTCCTTCCGCGACGAGTTCGGCCAGTGGGATCCGAAGAACCAGCGCCCGGAACTGTGGAGCCTGTACAACGCCCGCAGCCACAAGGGCGAAAACATGCGCGTCTTTCCGATTTCGAACTGGACGGAAATGGACGTCTGGCAATACATCGAACGCGAAGGCCTGGAACTGCCAAGCATCTATTTCGCCCACCGCCGCCCGGTGGTCATGCGTCAAGGCGCCATCGTCCCGGTCAATGTGCCGCTGGTGTCCGGCCAACTGACCAACGTCGCCAAACCTGGTGAAGCGATCATTGACCTGCAGGTCCGCTTTCGCACCGTTGGCGACATCTCGTGCACGGCGCCGGTCGAATCCGATGCCGATAACGTCGCCAAGATCGTGCTCGAAACTGCCACCACCACCATCACCGAGCGCGGCGCGACGCGTCTGGACGACCAGACCAGCGACGCCTCCATGGAACAACGCAAGAAAGAGGGTTACTTCTGATGTCCGCCCCCGAAAAAATTGAAGACCACGGCCTGCTGCACTTTCTGACCTGCGGCAGCGTTGATGACGGCAAGAGCACCCTGATCGGCCGCCTGCTGTTCGACACCAAGACCATCCTCGCCGACACGCTGAGCGCCATTGCCAAGACTTCAGAAAAACGCGGCATGGGCGCGGTCGACCTGTCGCTGCTCACCGACGGCTTGCAAGCCGAACGCGAACAGGGCATCACTATCGACGTCGCCTACCGCTACTTCTCGACTGGCACGCGCAAGTACATCATCGCCGACGCGCCGGGGCACGAGCAGTACACCCGCAATATGATCACCGCTGCCTCGACGGCCAACCTGGCGATCATCCTCATCGATGCCCGCAAAGGGGTGCTGACGCAGACCCGCCGCCACTCCAAGCTGGCATCGCTGGTCGGCATCCCGCATCTGGTGGTCGCCATCAACAAGATGGATTTGGTTGATTATTCGCAGGCGGCCTACGAACAAATCAAGGCCGACTACCTCGCCTTCGCTGCCAAGGTCGGCATTCAGGATATTCATTTCCTGCCGATGTCGGCGCTCAATGGCGACATGATCGTCGACCGTGGCGACAGCCTGAACTGGTACGACGGCCCGACCCTGCTTGAACTGCTCGAAGCCGTCCCGGCCGCCCATACTGAACACCGCGAGAAATTCCGTTTTCCGGTGCAATACGTCTGTCGACCACAAGATTCCGCCAACCCCGAACTGCACGACTACCGTGGCTTCATGGGGCGGATCGAATCAGGCACGATCAAGGTCGGCGATGCCGTCACCGTTTTGCCCTCCGGCCTGACGTCGACCGTGAAAGCGGTCCAGATCGGCGGCGTTGATATCGGCACCGCCTTCACCGAGCAATCGATCACCTTGCTGCTGGCCGATGAAATCGACACCTCGCGCGGCGACATGATCGTCAAATCCAGCGAAGTGCCGGCCGCCGTCAAGCAGATCGACGCCACGGTCTGCTGGCTGGCCGAACAGCCAATGGACCGCGCCCGCACTTACCTGATCCGCCATACAACGCGCGACAGCAAGGCCAAGCTGGCCGCCATCGACCACCGCCTTGACGTCAACACGCTGGAAAAAGTCCCGGCCGACAAACTGGCGATGAACGATATCGCCCAGGTCAGCTTCAAACTGGCCCAGCCGCTGTTCGTCGACCCCTACCTCGAAAACCGCGGCACCGGGGCTTTCATCATCATTGATGAAAGCAACAACAACACGGTGGGGGCGGGGATGATTTTGTAGGCATGACTGCGGTCGACCGCGCGCACCGGGCCCAAATGCTTATTCGCCAGCACGTTTCTCCAGCCAGCCAAGCAAAATTTCGTACAGCGTCGGCGGATCGACGGGCTTGGTGAGATGGTCGCTCATGCCAGCATCAAGGCAAACCTGACGATCCTCATCGAACGCGTTGGCCGTCATCGCCAGAATAGGGGTGGCGATATTCAGCGAATCGGCCCGGATGGCCTGCGTCGCATCGACGCCATTGAGGTTCGGCATCTGCATATCCATCAGGATCAGGGCATAGACGTTTTGCCTGGCCAATGCCAGCGCCTGCCGGCCATCCTCGGCGACATCGACCACCATCCCCACGTCTTCCAGCAGGCCGCGTGAGACTTCCTGTGTGATCGGCTCGTCTTCGGCAAGCAGGAGGCGTGTACCAGCGTAGTCAGCTTGGAGACGGTGTTTGGCGGCAGGGGACGTAACCGTCGGCGCGGGCAGGACGGCACCAGCTTCCTGCTTGCCCAGTGACACGATGAACCAGAAGGTGCTGCCGCTGCCCGGGGTGCTCTCCACGCCGATTTCGCCGCCCATGCGTTGGACCAGCCGTTTGCAAATCGCCAAACCCAGCCCGGTGCCGCCGTACTTGCGGGTCATGCTGTTGTCTGCCTGCTCAAAAGACTGAAACAGACGGGACTGCCCTTCCGCCTCAATGCCAACGCCGGTATCGGCAATCTCGAAACGCACCTTCAAAACCTTGGCACTGTCCCCGATCGAGCGGGCGCGCAAGACGACTTCGCCTTGCTCGGTGAATTTGATGGCATTGCCGACGAGGTTAATGAGGATCTGGCCGAGGCGCAGCGGATCGCCCCTGAGCGGCAGATGGGCGAGCTCAGCCGGTACATCCATGGTCAGCTGTAAGCCTTTCTGCGTGGCCTTGTGCGCAAGAAGGGCGCTAACATGACTCACACTGTCGCCCAGTTGAAGCGGCAGGTTTTCGAGCACCAGACGGTCGGCTTCGATCTTCGACAGGTCGAGAATATCGTTGAGGACGCCAAGCAGGCGCTCGGCGGAGCGTTTCGCTTTGTCGAGTTGATCCACGCCTTGGGCATCGGCCATCCGCCGCTTGGCCAAGTCAATCATGCCCATGACGCCGTTCATCGGCGTCCGCAATTCATGGCTCATGTTGGCGAGGAAAGCGCTCTTGGCACGGCTGGCAGTTTCCGCCGCAACTTTTGCTTCGACGAGGTCGGCAGTGCGCGTTTCAACCAACTCTTCAAGGTGATCACGGTAGCGTTCGAGTTCGGCCTCGGCTTTTTTACGTTCGGTAATATCCAAATGGGTACCAGCCATCTGGATGACCTTGCCGTCCCGATGCTCGATCACCCGTCCCCGGCTTTCCACCCAATGCTGGCTGCCATCCTTGGCCATGATGCGGAAGCTGGCCAGATAAAGCTGATCGGGTGCTGCCGCCAGAGCCTCAAGTTGGCGGCTCACGTTACCAATGTCGTCCGGGTGGACGATTTTTGTCCAGTCAGCCCAATTCGATCCAAGTTCCCCCTCGTCGTAGCCCAGCATGTGGCGCATCTGTCGCGAGTGATAGGCTTCACCGGTCACCATATTCATGTCCCAGATGCCAATGCCGGCCGCTTCGGTCGCCATGTCGAGGCGTTGGCTGAGCGCTTTCAGCGAGATTTCAATCTGCTTGCGTTCAGTAATGTCGTGACTGACGCCTAGTACCCCAATCAGGTTTCCCATGGCATCACGCATTGGCACCTTCGTGGTTTCGAGGAGTTCCCGGTGGCCATCGGATGCAAAAGGGACTTCCTCCTCGTTGATCGAAGGGCCATTCTTTTCCATGGCGAGACGGTCGTGGGCACGAAAAAAATCGGCGAGTTCACGGTCAACGAAGTCATGGTCTGTTTTACCAATGATCTCTTGCTCACGCGCCCCAAAAAATTTTTCGAAACGTTGGTTGCAGGCCAAATAGATGCCTTGGGAATCTTTCAACCAGATCAGATCTGGCAATGTGTCGATCAAGGTACGGAGCATGGCGCGCTCACGTATCGCCTCTGCCTGTGCGCTATCCAATGCCCGCCGGTCAATCAAATGCTGTTCGTAATTCCGAAAAATCAGACAGAGCAGCATGGTGGCGAGGGGATAGAAGAGCAGAAGTACCCACCACGCCTGCTCGATGAACGCATAGCCCGCCCGGTTGGGAATCAGTGTAAAAGCCGCCAACTGGGCCAGTTGTACGACCACCCCGAAGGCGATGTAATGCGCCAGCTGCGGTGTCGTCTGGCGGCGTATCCACCACGCCCGCGCCAGCACGCCCAGCAGCGCCGATTGCACGATCACCAGCATCCCCACCGAGGCGCCGATGCCCCCTAATTGGAAGCGATATATTCCGGCCATGCCGGCAGCAATGGCGGCGGGAAGCCCGCCACCGACGATGCCGGCCACCGACAACACAATTGAACGCCCATCGAAAATCAGGCCCGGTGCGAAATTGACTGGATTCACCATGCCCAGCAAGGCCACACAACCGAACAGCACACCCAGCACCACCTGCCGTCCCGGAGTGCGTTTGTGGCAACGCGCGAACACGATCTGCCCAGCTGCAACCAGTGCGACCAGGAAGGCAATATTGTTGATCAAGTTGATGAGCATGCGTCAGGATGGGGCAAAAGCCAAAAACCTGTTCATGCTATCGCATCGCGCGTAAAAAGCGGTGCGATGCTGCGCCCAACCGCGCTCGCTAAAGGGCGTGCCAGCCTGGCTATTTCCTGACCTTCTGGGCCAGGCCGAGCAAGACGTCGCGGGGTTTCAGGCCGGCACGCTGAAAGGCGGACAGGTTCAGGTCATAGACCAGACGGTTGTCGTTGAGCCCGAGGACAATCGCACTGTCGTGATCGTTGGGCACTTCGCTCACGGTCAACACCGTCGAATTGGCCAATTCGGCGGCAATGCGCGGCAAGCTGCTCTGGCGGCGGGCGGGTAGATAGAGCAACTGGCACTGCTGAATGGGCAGCAAGGAGCTCAGCCGGGCGACCACAATGCGCATGCCGTGCACCCGCTTGCTATCGAGCCGCGCCATCGCCTCGCCCAGATCCTCGTCATCGAGAATGCAGACATTGAAATTAGCCCGGCTCCACACCGGCCACTCGGTATGAAGAACGAAATTGTAGAGGTAGCCTGCTTTCAGGTCGTGTTCTGAAACCGGGTCGGCCTGGCCCCCCTGGCACAGGCAGAACAAGAGGACCGACAGGAAGCGCCGCATTGTCTTACTCACAGGTCGTACGTCACCTGCAACCAATAGGTCCGACCATCCATGCGCAAGGCATCACGGCCGCTACCCGGAGCCCAGTCGAAGGGCGAAACCGCTTCGTAATGCCGGTCGAGCACATTACGCACGCTCAATATCGCCGACCAGCCCTGCCATTTCCGCTCACTGGAGAGGGTCAGATTGACCAGCGCATAAGCGCCCAGGCGGCGGCGTTCCAGGGTGAGCCGCGAATCAACGTACTGCCCTTCAAAAGCGGCGCGCCAACCCCCTGCCGGCAAGGGGTGGCTGAGGTTGAGCTTGCCCAGCCAGTCCGGTGAATTGGCCAGATCCTGAGCCTGGATGTCGCTTGCCTTTTGCCAGGCGGCACTACTACGCAGGCGAGTACCACCCGGCCAATGGGCCTCCAGTTCGAATTCTGAACCGTACGACTGACTGCGCCCAACTGCCAGACCATTCAGCATCAGATCGTGGCGCTGGTAATCGTATACCGTTGCAGTCAGACGGATGCGGGGGGTCCATTCGTGTTGCCAAACCAGCTCCTTGGCGGCGACATACTCTGGGGCGGCCACAATACTCTTGTTCAAACGCTCGTCGGCATTCGGCATGCGAAAGGCTTCGCTGTACGACATTTTCCAGGTCGTCTGCGGGCTGCTCTGGTGGATCAAGGCCAGGCGCGGGCTCCAGTTGCCGGCCAGATCGCTGGCATCGTCGTAGCGCACGCCGGCATGCAGCGACCAGCGTGGATCAAAACGGTATTCATCGGTGACATACAGGCTGGCCGTACGGCGACTGGTCGACGCATCCAGCACATTGGCGGGCAGCGGCACGCCCAGCGGCGAGAAATAACGGTTATGGAACGCCTGACGATGATCGTTGCGCAGTTCAACACCGAGCAACAGGGCGTGATCGGGCAACCAACGGCCGACAAATTTCTGGTCAAGCCCCCACCAGGCTGCCTCAAACTGCCGCTCGGCGTAGCGGATGCCATCGCTGAAATCCTCGAACTCGCGCCGATTGCTATAAGCGTACTGACCAAAATACACGCTGGACGATGAACTGAGGAAAAGACTCAGGTCGGCATCGTGTCGCAGATTGAGGAAACTGTTTTCATCGCGCACCGGAAAGGGGGTGTTGAACAGGGTCAAGGACGAAGGATTGCTCGGCACATCCTTGCGACGATCGACCTGAGCAGCCGCCAAGGTCCAGCCCTCATACGACCACTTGCCGTAAAGCCGCCGGCTGCGCTCGCCATCCTGTCCACGAGCCCAACCGTCCTGGGGGGCAGTGGCGAATTCCGGGAAATACAGATCCTGGCCCGCAGATTCAAAGTTGGACAAGGACAACAGCAGGTCGGCGCCATTGTCGAAACGCTGACCAAAACTCAGGCGCTGTTGCCGTCCACCGTGACTGGCCAAGGCGGTCGACAACTGCGTGGCGGCAAGATCACCACCGCGCCGGGTGATGATGTTGATGATGCCAAGCAGGGCATTGTTGCCATACACCACCGACCCAGTCCCTGGCACATACTCGACCCGCTCGACCAACTCAAGGTCGATCAAGCCGGATTCGTCGATATAGGCCTGGTTGAACAGGCTGTCCTGGGTCGGATAACCATCGATCAAGACCTTGATCCGACCGGCGTAATCACCCGGCGCCCCAAAACCGCGCCCCCCCATGTAGGCATAGCGCCGATCCGTGGTGGTGTACAAACCACGCATGCTATTCAACACATCGGCGATGGTCCGGTAACCGAAGGCCCGGATATCCGCCGCCGTGACAATGGCCACGGCCGAGGGGGAATGACTAATCTGCCGAGCCAGCGTCGAGGCAGGCACAACCTCCTGCGCCAGCAGTTGCGCAAAGGGCAGGTCGGCCAAATCAACGGGGGAATCCGCTTGGGCAATGCTGAAATTCAGGGCAAGCAGCAGGCAGAGCGGGCGTAGGCGGGCAGACATGGAGACAATGGGCACGTTGAAATAACCCATGAGATTAGCATGACAACAGTCTGCCGGGTGCCCGATCCCGACAAATGAGTGGGATCAGCGCGTGCTCTTGCGCCGCGGCGCCTTGCTGGCTTGTGCCTTGTCTTTTTCCGGGCTACTCAAACCGTGTCCCTCCTCCTCGGCCGCCTGCAGCAGCCAGAGCAGGTCGCTGCCCTGCACCGGGGTGGGAATCATCTGGTTCCAGCGCCAGCGCAACACCGGGCCATATGGCACGTAACGGGCCAGGACATCGCCCTGTGCCGTAACCCCAAAAAACGGCCAAGGGGAGGTAATGGCGTTCTTGATCTGTTCGGTGTTCATCTGCGGACTCCCTGGACGATGATAGGCTCAGCTTAGGCCCTTGCCGGGCGCCTGCCAAGTTGTACGCCGGCCACACAGGCTAAAATGCGCCCGGACCCCCACGGAGAACCGCCGCATGCGCGCCTTGCACTACCCTTTTCCGGCCAGCCCGGAAGCCGAAGAGATGGTCGCCGAAACCCGCCGCTGGGTGGAACGGGCGGTCATCGGCCTCAACCTCTGCCCTTTTGCCAAAAGCGTCGTTGTCAAAAAACAGCTGCGTTATGCGTTGACCGCAGCGAGTTCGGCTGACGAACTGCTGAGCGAACTGGCCGCTGAATTGCATTTGCTGGCCGACACCCCGGCCGAACAACTGGATACCACCTTGCTGATCCACCCGCGGGTGCTGACCGATTTTCTCGACTACCATTTTTTTCTTGCCGAAGCCGACGCCTTGCTGCGCCAGCTCGACTTCGCCGGCATTTTCCAGATTGCCAGCCTGCATCCACACTATGAATTTGCGGGCAGCGCGCCGGATGAGATCGCCAATTACACCAACCGCTCGCCCTATCCCAGCCTGCACCTGCTGCGTGAAAGCAGCATCGACCGCGCCGTCGCCGCCTTTCCCGATGCCGCCGATATTTTTGAGCGCAACATCAGCACCATGGAAACGCTAGGCTACGACGGCTGGAAAAAACTCTGGCAAGACTGAACGCGGTCAACCCGGCCAGGGGGCAGAATTTGCGGCATGCTCGGCACGCGCAGCGCCCCGCTCGACCAGAAACTCGCCCAGGGCCTTATCGCTGCCCTCGATGTGGCCCAGCAACCAGTCCTTGATCATCTGCAAACCCAATAAATCACTGCCCGGGCTAGCCTCGTCAAGGATGCGCGCCAACTCATCCAGCAAATGGACATGCTCGTGCTCATGCGCCGCCAGGCCAGGATAGCCATAGCGCTGCATGTAGTCGCGCTCAGTCGCAAAGTGGTGAACCGTCGCCACCTGCAGGGCGGCCATGTAGGTCTTGATTTGCCCCTCGTCCCGCGCCGTGCAGATGCAGTGATTGAGCTGATTGACCATACGGACCAGTTGCTGGTGTTGCTCGTCAATTTCCGGAATACCGACCTGTTGCGCCTCGCTCAAGCTAATCCAGGCTTTAGCACCGTGTGCCGGGGGATGGCAGGTCGCCCAGGTGAAGACATTTTTGCCGCGGGCCTTGCTTTGGTACATCGCCGTGTCGGCAGCCGCCAGCAGCGAATCGATTTCCTGGGCATTGTCCGGGTAGAGCGCAATGCCGATACTGGCCCCCACCTTGACTGATGCACCGCTCGGCAACAGGATCGGCTCGGCCAGTGCACCCAACAATTTGTTGCACACCCCCGCCAGGACCTGCGTGCTGTCCATATCGGCGACGATCACGGCAAATTCGTCACCGCCGACCCGGGCCACGGTATCGGAGGCGCGTACCGCCGCCAGCCAGCGCTGCGCTACAACCTTGAGCACGACATCGCCGGCATCGTGTCCATGTTGATCATTGACCGGCTTGAAACCATCCAGATCCATAAACAGCAAGCCCAGCGGACGATTTTCCCGGCGAGCCAGGGCCAAGGCATGGGCCATGCGGTCGAAAAACATCGGCCGGGCCGGCAAGCCGGTCAGCGCATCGGTCATCGCCTGCTCACGCATCAAATGGTAGGAATGGGCCAGCCGGCGGTTCACCCCTTCCAGACGATGCCGGGCAAGCATCACCACGGTCAACATCGTCGTTACCAGAAAAATAACCAGCACCCCGGCAAACACCAGCCACTGCAGGCGATCAAGGCGAGCCGCCACCCGCTCCTCGACTTCGTCATGGGTATAGCCGATGATCATCACCAGCGGCCAGTTCGCCAGTTTGCGATAGGCGTAGTGGCGCTCAACCCCATCAACCGAACTGGTGCCAAAAAATTCCCCCGCCATCTGCGCTGTCGGCAGATCAAGTCCGGCTACCCGTGCCGGCTGCACCCATTGATCCACTGCAGGCTCGGGAAAGCGGGCGCGCAATAAACGATCGTCAACGCCGATCAGTGAAAACAGCCAGCGATGCCCACCAGCCAGCTGGCGGTAATAAATGGTAAAGGCATCCGGGCGCAGCGTGGCCAACACCACGCCGTCAAACGCGCCATCATCGCGGTCAACCCGCATCGATACCCGAAAATGCAGTTTTCCTGACACCAGGCCAGGTTCGACTGGCGCAATATACAGATCCTGTCCAATCTGCTGGCGGTGATGCTTGAAATAGCGTCGTTCATTGGCCAGCAGCCCTTCGGCAGCCTGGTCATGGGCAATGACAATTCGACCCTGCGCGTCCAGTAGATAAATATTGTCAATCAGCGAACGATCGAAACCAAGATAGCGGATGAATTGTTCAGTCTCCGCCAGCGCGCCATTCTTTTGATGAAACTGACGCACCGCATTGAGCAAGGCGCGGGCCTGATTGATCAACTGGGCGGTGAAGACCGCCGACGCCATATTGGCCACCTCCACTTGCGACGCCATGATCGCATGCTCTTCAGCCAGGACACGCTCACGCACCCGATCCCCCTGTTGCCAGCCGATAAGCAACAACAGCAGAAAAACCAGCCAAAGCAAACTCAGGCGTTGCCTGAGCGACAGATGACGCACCACAACCTCATTCATTTGTCCCGTGTGCGGGCCAGTATGCAGCAAGCAGCCGGGACTGGCTACCGCCGAACCCCAGCCGCCTGGCTTGTGGCACACTGCCGGCCATGCATGCTCTTCCTCATCTTGCCGCGGTCGACTGGCTGTCGCTGGCCATTTTCTTTGCCTGCTGGTCGGGCTACGCCTGGTTTTCAGAACACAGCCAGCCCGGCGAATGCGGCCTGATCCGTACCAGCCAGCGTTATCGGCTGGACTGGGCCTACCGCATGCTGGAACGCGACGTCCGCGTCACCGACTCGACCTTGATCGGCAACCTGATGAACAGCGTTTCCTTTTACGCCAACACCACCATTTACATCATCGCCGGCCTGGTCGCCGCGCTGGGGACAGCCGACAAATTACTCAGCGTGACCGCCGAGTTGCCTTTTGCCGGCACCGGCACGCGCGAGCTGCTTGAAATCAAACTGATGCTGGTGCTGGGCTGTTTTGTCTTCGCCTATTTCAAATTCACCTGGTCGCTGCGCCAGTTCAATCTGCTCTCCATTTTGGTCGGTGCGGCACCCACCGGCCAGCCCGGCACACCGGCCATCGACCGCTACGCCTGGCGCGTCGCCGGGGCCAACAACCTGGCCGGTGATGACTTCAACCGAGGCATCCGCGCCTATTACTTTGGTCTGGCCGCCTCCGGCTGGTTGCTCCATCCGCTGGCCCTCGGCCTGCTAGGCGGCGCGGTGGCCGTCATTCTCTATCGACGCGACTACCGCTCGCCGGCGCTGGCCATCCTGCGCGACGACGTCTGACCCCATGCCGGCAGTCGCCCCCTGGGCCGGGATTGGTTTCGGTCTCCTCGCCTACAGCATCTGGGGATTTTTCCCGCTCTACTTCCGGCAACTGGCCGGTGTGGACGCGATGGACATCTTGTCGCACCGTGCCGTCTGGGCCTGTGTTTTTGTCGGACTCCTGCTGACGCTACGCGGCCAGTGGGCAAAAGTGCAGGAGATCGCCCGTCGACCGCGCCATCTTGCCTTGCTCGCCCTGGCCGCGCTACTGGTTGGCAGCAACTGGCTGGTCTTCCTGTGGGCGGTCAGCCAGCAACAAGTGGTCGCCTCCAGCCTCGGTTATTTCCTGACCCCGCTGGTCAACGTCCTGCTCGGCTTGTGGGTGCTCAACGAGAAATTGAACCGGCTGGAATGGCTGGCCGTTGGCCTGGCCGTGCTGGCATTGATCAACGAAGTACTGACCCTGGGCCAGCTGCCGTGGATCTCGCTATTTCTCGCCGCGACCTTCGGCACCTATGGTCTGGTTCGCAAGCAGGTGCCGGTCGACGCCCTGTCCGGCCTGTGGCTGGAAACCCTGGCCATGCTGCCGGTGTGCGCGGTCTACGCCCTGTGGCAGGCAAAAACGGGGCACCTGGTTTTTGCCTTCAGCAGCCCGTCGACCGCAGCCTGGTTGATCGGTGCCGGCATTCTGACCGCCGTGCCGCTGATGGCCTTCGCCGCCGCCACCCGCCGTCTCGACCTGGCAACGGTCGGCATGCTGATGTATATCAATCCAACCCTGCAATTTCTCACCGCCATCCAGCTGTTTGACGAACCCTTGCAGAATGCCCGGCTGGTCAGTTTTGGCCTGATCTGGCTCGGCTTGGCCGTCTTCAGCCTCAGCCTGTGGCGCAAATACCGGGTCCGGCGCTGAGTCTGCTCAAGCCCGGCGCAACGCCATATGGGTGGCAATCATGCCGGGAATTTCAGCCGCCAGCCCGCTATCCTTGCGACAACCGAGCAACAGGTGCAACAGACCGCTGGTGAACGCCCAAGTATCGCGCGCCGCCGCTTCCGGCGAAATCCCGGCCCGCAGATAGCCCTCCGCCGCGGCCTTCTGATACATGCGCTCGATTTTTTCAAGAAACTCCTGCGCCGGCCGCCCGACCTCTTCCTGAACACTGGCGAATTCATCGACATACTCGCAACGCGAAATCATGATTTCAAAAACCTCGCGGACCACCGTGCAATCGTCGAGCACACGGAAAAATTCGCTGATTGAAGCCGCAATGGCGTCGAGTGGATTGCGATAGGCCGCGTCGTACAGAAAAGCGTCGGTACGTTCGATCATCGGGATGAACACATCTTCGCGCATCGCAAAAAACAATTCGGCCTTGTCCTGGAAGTGCCAATACACCGCACCCCGCGTCACCCCAGCTTGACGGGCAATTCTATCGAGCGACGAGCGGCTAACACCGCAGGCGTGAAATACCGTCCGTGCCGCATCGACCAGGGCCTTGCGCGTCTGTTCAGCTTCTTCCTTGGTTTTTCTGACCATCTGCTGTCTCCCGATAAGTGGCGGCCCGGCGTCCCGTGTGTTGTGGCGCCGCATGTTAAGCGATGCCAGGCCCGGGACAAAATAATTTACATACATCCATGTTTGTATATAATAGCCCAAAACCTGCCTGCCGGAGAAGCCTGCCATGCCCCGTCGTTTTATCCCCCACCTGATCCTCACCCCGTTATTGCTGGCCACCCTGCTTGCCGGCTGCTCCGACAAACCGCCGGCCGCCCCGGCCATGGGCCCCTTGCCGGTCACCGTGCTCGACATGCAGCCGCAGCGCGTGAGCAGCCAGATCGAGGTCATGGGGCAAACCGAAGGCGCCCGCCAGACTGAGGTTCGCCCCCGCGTGACCGGCTTGATCACCCACCGGCTTTACCAGGAAGGCGAGATCGTCAAGGCCGGTCAGCCGCTGTTCCAAATCGACCGCGCACCGTTTGAAATCGCCCTGGCCGAAGCCCGCGCCCGGGCCGAGCAGACAGCACGCGAAGTCGCCCGTCTGCACCGCCTGCTCGCCGCCAACGCCATCAGCCAGAAAGACTACGACGACGCCACCTCGAATAATGCGTTGGCGCAGGCTGCTTTGCGGCAGGCTGAGCTGAATCTATCCTGGACGACCGTCACCGCCCCGGTCAGCGGTACCAGCAGCCGAGCCGAGCGCTCGGAAGGCAGCCTGGTCAGCAGCGACACGGTACTCACCACCCTGTACCAGACCCAGCCCATGTGGGTTCGTTTTTCACTGGGCGACAGTGACCTGGCCAAGTTTGCCGGCGGCCGGGTCAGCGCTCAGGCGGTCAGCGGCGTCCATCTGCTGCTAGCCAATGGCGAGCCCTACGCCCACCCTGGCAAACTCAATTTCATCGCCGCCCAGATCGATACCACGCTCGGCACCCAGTCCTTGCGTGCTGAATTCGCCAATCCGCAGCAGCAATTGCTGCCGGGCCAGTTTGTCCGCGTTCGCCTGCAGACCGGCCAGCGCGACGGGGTTTTCCTGGTCCCACAAACGGCGGTGATCCAGAGCGAGCATGGGGCCTTGGTCATGCTCGCCAGTCCCGACCACAAAGTGACGCCACGCCCGGTCCAGACCGGTGAATGGCAGGGCAAGGACTGGGTCATCCTCGGCGGCCTGCAGGCGGGCGACAAAGTCATTGTCGATCAGTTGATGAAACTGCGCCCAGGGGCGCCGGTGGCACCTCATGCGCCAGGCGAGCCCCCGGCTGGCCCCGCCGCAAGCAAGGACGGCGCCGCGCCGGCCAGCAAGGGTTAAGGCAAGACCATGTCCAGATTTTTCATCAATCGACCGATTTTTGCCTCGGTCCTCTCCATCATCATCGTCATTGCCGGGCTGGTCGCCTCACAGGTGCTGCCAGTCGCCCAATATCCACAAATCGCCCCGCCGACGGTGCTGATCACCGCCACCTATCCGGGTGCCTCAGCCGAAACCCTGGCCAAAACAGTCGCCGCCCCGATTGAGGAACAACTGAACGGTGTCGAAGGCCTGTCCTACTTCACCTCCTCAGCCTCGGCCAACGGCAGCGTCAGCATCACCGCCACCTTCGAGGTGGGCAGCAACATCGACATGGCCGCGGTCAACGTCAATAACCGGGTCAAAGCAGCAGAAGCACGGCTGCCAGAAGAAGTTCGCCGCAATGGCGTCATCGTCCAGAAGCGTTCAAACGACATCCTGCAAGTGGTGGCGCTCGAATCCGAGCAAGGCAAGTACAGCACCTTGTTCCTGTCCAACTACGCCAGTCTGAACATCGTCGATGAATTGAAGCGCGTTCCCGGCGTTGGAGACGTGACCATTTTTGGTGCTCAGGATTATTCAATGCGCGTCTGGTTGAAGCCGGATCGCATGGCTCAGCTCGGCCTGACCACCAGCGATGTATCAAATGCCATCAAGGCGCAGAACGCCCAGAATGCCGCCGGCAAGATCGGCCAGGAGCCGGCGCCCAGCACGCAACAACTGGTCTACACCGTGACCGCCAAGGGCCGCCTGCTGTCGCCCGAGGAATTTGGCAATATTGTCATCCGGGCCAGCGGGCCAGGAGGTGTCCTGCGCCTAAAGGATGTAGCGCGTATCGAACTGGGCGCCTATAGCTACGACCAGCAGGTCACGCTGGATGGCCAGCCGACTATTGCCATGGGTGTTTTTCTGCAGACCGGCGCCAACGCGCTGGCAGTTGCGGCCAGCGTGCGTACAAAAATGGACGCCTTGCAGGGCAAGTTTCCAGCCGGCATGGCCTACGTTATTCCTTTCGATACCACCCGCTTCGTCTCGGCCTCAATCAACGAAGTGGTCAAGACCCTGATCGAAGCCATGCTGTTGGTGCTGGCCGTCGTCTATCTCTTCCTGCAAAGCTGGCGGGCGACGCTGATTCCGATGGTGGCTGTGCCGATTTCGTTGATCGGCACCTTTGCCGGCCTGTGGCTGTTCGGCTTCTCGATCAACACCCTCACCCTGTTCGCCATGGTGCTGGCCATCGGTATCGTCGTCGATGACGCCATCGTCGTCCTGGAAAACGTCGAACGCTTGATGGCCGAAGAAAAGTTGTCCCCCCGCCAGGCCGCCATCAAGGCCATGCAACAGGTGCAAGGGGCGCTGATTGCCATCGTCCTGGTCCTTTGTGCGGTTTTCATCCCGGTCGCCTTTCTCGGCGGCATCGCCGGTCAGTTGTACAAGCAATTTGCCGTCACTGTTGCCGTCGCCGTCGTCCTGTCGGGCGTGGTCGCCCTGACCCTGACGCCCGCGCTGTGCGCCCTGTTGCTCAAGGCACAGCACACCGAAAACAAACTATTTGCCCCCTTCAACCGCCTGTTCGACCGCCTCACCGACAGTTACACGCGCACCGTCGGCTTAACGCTCAAGCACGGCCTCATCGGCACGCTGGTTTTTGCGGCTGTGATCGGGTTGACCGCGGTCTTCTTCAAGATCATCCCCGGCAGCTTCGTGCCGGCCGAAGACCAGGGCTACCTGATTTCGGCCCTGATGCTGCCCGACGGGGCGACACTGAAGCGGACCCAGGCAACCGGCGAAAGCATGCGGCAGATGATTGCCCAGGATGAAGCCGTCAAGCATACCTTCGTCGTCTCCGGCTTCGACCTGATCGGCGGCGGCAACAAACCCAATGCCGGGACCATGTTCATTCCGCTCAAGGACTGGTCGGAACGCCAGGGCAAGGCCCAGGATCTGGCCGGCAAGTTCATGGGTATCGGCATGATGCAGGGCGACGGCATGGGCCTGGTTTTCAACCCCCCCCCCATCATGGGCCTGGGCAGCGCTGGCGGTTTCGAGGTTTATGTCCAGAACCGCGTCGACGGCGACGCCAAGAAGCTGAACGAGGTGGTCCAGGCCTTTATGGGCGAATTGCAGAAACACCCGGAATTCACCCGCGTCTCCACCTTTTTCCGTCCCACCGTGCCGCAATTGTTCATCGAAGTAAATGAGCCGAAGGCACTCGCCCTCGGCATCCCGCTGACCGACGTTTATTCAACCCTGCAAAGCACGATGGGAGCCCTCTACGTCAATGATTTCAACAAGGCTGGACGAGTTTACCGCGTGCAATTGCAGGCCGAAGCCAACTACCGGATGAGGCCAGACGACATCGGCAAAGTCTATGTGCGCAGCGCGAACGGCGCCATGATTCCACTGTCGGCAATCAGCACGGTCAAGAATATCGTTGGCCCGGAACAGGTCGAGCGCTTCAATGGCTTCATCGCCGCCAAGATCATGGGCGACGCCAAGGCGGGCATCAGTTCCGGCGACGCCATCGCCATCGTCGAGCAGGTGGCCGCTGCGACGCTGCCTGACGGCTACGGCATCGCCTGGACTGGCCAGGCCTATCAGGAAAAGCGCAGCGCCGGCTCATCACTCCAGGCCTTCGGTTTCGCCATCATCATGGTTTTCCTGATCCTCGCCGCCCAGTACGAAAAATGGTCGTTGCCGGTGGCCGTGGTCATGGCCGTGCCTTTTGCCCTGATGGGGGCGTTGACCGCGATCTGGCTGCGCGGCATGCCAAACGACATCTACTTCCAGATCGGTCTGGTCGTGCTCATCGGCCTGGCCTCGAAAAACGCCATCCTGATCGTCGAATTCGCCGCCCAGAAGTACGCCGAAGGCATGAGCGCCAGCGAGGCGGCACTGGCCGCCGCCCGCCTGCGCCTGCGGCCGATCATCATGACCTCGCTGGCCTTCGTGCTCGGCGTCTTCCCGCTGGTCAAGGCCAGCGGGGCCGGCGCTGCCGCCCGCCAGTCGATGGGCACCGGCGTCTTCGGCGGCATGCTCGCCGCCACCTTCATCGCCACCATTTTCGTGCCGCTGTTCTTCAAATGGCTGGAACGCGGCAAACAGATCGATCCGACGCAACTCAACGTCGAGGAGGACAAGGCATGATGCCGCACACCCTGTACCGTCTGGCCCCGCTGGCGGCCGCCCTGTGGCTGGCAGGCTGCGCCGTCGGCCCCGACTACCAGCGCCCGGCCCCCCCCCTGCCCGCCGTTTTTGCCGAGCAGGCAACGTCGACCGCGAGCGCCGCACCCAGCAC